>Ga0364893_10073_pt1 | contig 68876 bp, 60 predicted proteins | sample ExccelJu500001D3_FD_206943 | JGI IMG/M metagenome (GOLD analysis project Ga0364893, IMG submission 206943) | Enriched cells from Trout Bog Lake Hypolimnion, Wisconsin, USA - BchlTB.July16.5000.01.D3 | ecosystem: Environmental > Aquatic > Freshwater > Lake > Hypolimnion/Profundal zone | place: USA...
ATTTCAGATACCAACAATGCGCTTGATTGCGCGTCAATTTTGGTAAAGGGGTTGACGTCTAAAAATCGCTCTTCTAAAGTCGTTTTTTCTTCCCCGTCAGAAAAGAGAAAGTGCATTTCCGGAAGTCGTTGTAGCGACGCCGTTGGCTCGCCTTCGTTGCCTCGCATGAGAATTGCATTGGCTGACCGAAGGTGAAAGTATTCTCTAAGTTTTTCTGGGTACTCTGGATGCGTATAGTTTGAAATTTGCCAAGCATCATTCAGCGTTGGATTAATCAGTTTGGCGAGTACATGCCCGGTATTGCGCAAGCCGATTTGCTCTCGGACATCAAGTAGTCTTTGCAGTGCTGGCGAAGCTATTTTTAGAGGATAAAAAATAGGGGATCGAGTATCAATTTGATTGGTAAATGCAGTTGAATTATTTAAAATTGGCCAACCTAGTGATTGAAATATCTCATGCGTAGTAACTCTGGTTTGGTCTTTTTCGACCCCTTGAACAATGACTGTAAAACCTTGGGTGGATAGCATTCCCGCCAACAAAGGTGTTAAGTTGGCCTGTTTTCTTGCGCCGTTATAGCTCGGCAAAACAATGGTCGGTCTTGACCCTAAATCTAGCCTCCTGATTTCAGGGTCTAGTGCATCCATAAATCCCATTAATTCTGAGGCCGTTTCACCTTTGATGCGCATAGCGATACAAAATGCCCCTAACTCTAAGTCACTCACCTTGCCGGTAAGTATTTGGGTAAAAAGCTCTTTAGCCTGCTCTCGATCAAGATCCCCCGCACCCTTGCTGCCTCGACCAATGATTTTTAAGAATGACGTTATACCCATTTGGGGATTATGCAGCCACTTCAGTTTGCAAGTAGTTTGCAATAATTTGCTTTACTTCAGGTTTACAGGACCCGCAATTCGTGCCGCATTGAGTTTGAGTCTGGAGTAATGGCATGGCATCCTCTAGACTTAGTCCAATAGGCATTTTACCTAGGCATTTCTGCACCGTATCGGCGGTAACATTAAAGCAGTTACAGATTACTTTCCCTCTCGGCTTAAATTCTACGGGGGGCTTGCTGACAGGAAGAAGCAAAGAGCGACCCAAAACTTTAGCATCTAAACCGCGCTCTAAATACTCCCTTAACCAGGCGGTACTAGCTAAGCTTGTCACCGAACCTGTAAGCATTGCTGATAATACTTTATCTTCTGCGCGTACGAGACGCACAATCCCCCTACGTTTATCGCTATAGCGCATCACAGGTTCGGAAGAGGCTTCATCCAGTTTGAATTTTTGCATCACCATCTTCAATCCTTGGGCTGCATGAGATTCTAAATCTTCTAGTGGATCTGCATGATGTGCACCTTTAAATGAAACACCAATGTCATTGCCATCTTGTTCCCTGCCAAATAAAACGCATTGAGCGGAGTCAAAGTGAGGCAATACACTACGCAAGTTATTTTGAATTGAAAAAGCCTCCTCTTTTGGAAATAGCCCAAATGCAACAACACGCCATGGTAAGTTTGCAGGCAGAATCTTTACAGCAGCATGCTTTAGCTCTGGTTGCCCAGAGACGGGATCTATTGCGCTACAGGTGAGCCCATTCACACCTCGACCCGGTGTTTTTCCTGCGGCACCTGAAATAAATTCAGAACCCCAGTGCATAGCAATAAATGCTTGTGAGGAAGCGATGTCATCAGAAATTTTGATGGGAAAAATCTCACTACCCCTGCGACTAGTGATGTGAACGAGATCGCCGGTCTCTAAGTTCATTCTGCCAGCATCCTTGGGGGATAGTTCCACGCAAGGCTCTGGAGAGTGCCCATATAGAGTCCCTAGTGTTCCAGTTCTACTCATGCCATGCCATTGATCTCGAAGCCGCCCAGTATTTAATGCAAATGGGTAGCGGGCATCAACTGATTCAGCTGTGGCTTTATATGGCGCTGCTATAAAACGTGCCTTCTGATCTTTGGTCGGGAAAACCCCGTCTTCGTAAAGTCTTTTTTTACCAGAAAAGGATCCCTTAGGCATAGGCCACTGTTGTGGACCGCGCTCCTCGAGAATGGCATAACTTAAACCAGTAATATCAAGATCCTGACCGGCCGTACTTTCCCGATGTTCATTCCAAATGTCCTCAGCGCTGGTATAAGGAAAGATCGTGGAAATTCCTTCCTTTCTATTTCCTGGAAGAAGCGCTTCTAATGCATGTGCAATTTCTAAGGCAATCTGCCAATCATGCTTGGCAGATTGATACGGATCAATGGCGGGATTGACCTTGGATATCCTTCGCTCTGAATTGGTTACGGTACCTACTTTTTCCGCCCAAGTTGTTGCGGGCAATAGGATGTCAGCATAAAGAGTGGTCGCAGTGTGTGCGTATGCTTCTTGAACCACCACAAACTCAGCCCTATTAAGGCCTTCGTGGATTACATTAAGATCTGGCATGGACTGCGCTGGATTGGTACAGACAATCCAAATGGCTTTTAATTTTTCCGTACGCAAAGCCTCAAACATCGGTATTGCGCTGAGCCCTGGTTTTTCAGGAACAGAATTCACACCCCATAAGTTGGCGACTTCTACTCGGTGTTCGGCGTTGGCAAGATCACGGTGTGCGGATAAGAGGTTGGCTAACCCACCCACTTCTCTACCGCCCATAGCATTAGGTTGTCCAGTCAAAGAGAAGGGTCCTGCACCAGCTTTGCCAATTTGACCGGTAGCTAAATGCAGGTTTACTAGGGTCGCATTCTTTGCTGTACCTGAGGCTGATTGATTTAGGCCTTGGCAGTAGAGGGAAAGTGTTGCAGGTGAAGTGGCAAACCAACGAGTGGCCTGATAAAGATCCTTTTCTTGAATGCCGCAGATACCGCAAACCACTTTTGGTGTGAAATCTCGCACCAAGTCTCGAAGTGAATCAAAGCCATTGGTGTGCAATGTTATATAGGATTCATCGATCCATTTTTCCCAGAGCATGATGTAGAGCATGCCGTGATACAAGGCGACATCTGTACCAGGCTGAATTTGAAGGTAGAGATCTGCCTCTTTAGCGGTATCTGTTTTTCTAGGGTCAACAACAACAACCTTTAAATTAGGATTATTTTTGCGAGCATCCTCAATACGGCGATACAAAATAGGGTGTGCGAAGGCTGTATTGGATCCAGTAATAAAGATAGTTGATGCACAATCAATATCTTCATAAGAGCAGGGGGGCGCATCCATTCCCAAAGTTTGTTTATATCCCGCCACGGCACTGGACATACACAAGCGTGAATTTGTATCAATATTGTTGCTACCAATCAAACCCTTCATGAGTTTATTAAAGATGTAATAGTCTTCTGTCAGCAGTTGCCCGGAGACATATATGCCTACTGATTCTGGCCCATGCTCGTTAATGATGTCTGCAAATCGCTTGGCAACCGTCTGAATCGCTTCGGGCCAGGAAATATCAGTAGGCTCACTACCTCTAGATTTTCGGATTGCTGGAAATCCTAGGCGCGCTTGTTTTTGTAAGCTTGGAGTTGCAGTAAGGTGAAGGGTCGAGCCTTTGCTACATAGCCTGCCAAAATTCGCTGGATGATCAGGATCACCACGCACACTAGTAATCTCTGGCTCCCCATTGCCATTGGGCGCAGTTTCAATAATGACACCACAGCCAACACCGCAATAGCAGCAGGTGCTTTTGACGTCAGCCATGAGGGGTCTGCAGTTCCTCGCGATTTAACCAAACTTCACCAACCTCTACTTTGACTTTAAATGATTTAGCGCAGCCCTCATCGGGAGCTTGTGCACAGCCAGTAGATAAATCAATATTCCAGGAATGTAGCGGACAGGTAACTGATTTTCCATGAACAATTCCTTGGGATAAAGGCCCCCCCTTATGAGGGCATTTATCTAAAACAGCAAATATTTCATTATCAGTATTTCTGAAAATAGCAATTTCCCCCACTATGGCCTTTATAACTCGAGCACCTAGTATGGGGATATCTTCAACGGAAGTAATTCGTTGCCACTGATCTAATAATGTAGCATTAGGCATTACCTACCTCCACAATCGGAATGGTTTTAAATTGGCGAATATCAACCCCTGCACGCTCAAAATCTTTCCAAGGATCTGGTGCATCCTTTAGGTCAAATAATAGCCGCTCATAAAGTGCTTTACGACTCTGCTCATCTTCAACCACTTTTTGCTTAACGTATTCCATCCCTACTCGCGCTAGGTAATGAACAGTGCGATCGAGATACCAAGCCTCTTCACGGTACAACTGCAAGAAGGCCCCTGAGTATTCCCGAACCTCCTCGTCGGTTTTTACTTTGCAGAGAAATTCAGCAACTTCCGTCTTAATTCCACCATTGCCACCAATGTAAAGTTCCCAGCCAGATTCAACGCCGATAATACCAACGTCTTTAATGCCTGCTTCTGCGCAGTTGCGTGGACAGCCTGATACTGCAAGCTTTACTTTGTGTGGAGCATACATCCCGAATAACATACGCTCAAGTTCTACCCCCATCTTCATAGAGGATTGAGTGCCAAATCGGCAGTGCTCATCACCAACACAGGTTTTTACTGTGCGTATCGATTTACCATATGCATGACCTGAGGGCATATCGAGCTCTTTCCATACTGCAGGAAGATCATCCTTTTTAATCCCCAGGAGATCAATGCGTTGACCGCCAGTAACTTTCACCGTTGGAACATGATATTTTTCAGCAACATCAGCGATACGCCGGAGTTCAGCTGGGGTGGTTAATCCACCAAACATTCGTGGAATAACAGAGTAAGTGCCATCTTTTTGAATATTGGCATGAGCGCGCTCGTTTATAAAGCGGGATTGAGGATCATCTATGGCCTCATGTGGCCAGGTCGAGATGAGGTAATAGTTAAGGGCTGGACGGCAGGTGGCACAACCGTTAGGCGCTCTCCAATGAAGCTGGCTACGAACTTGCTCTTGAGAGATAAGATGACCCGAACGAATCGCTTGACGGATCTCATCATGAGAAAGGTCTGAGCATCCGCAAATAGATTTTTTTCTTGGGGTGGCTGAATAATCTGTACCCAATACATTCATCAGCACTTGCTCTACAAGCCCAGTACAAGAGCCGCACGAACTGCTTGCCTTGGTACATTTTTTGACTTCGTCTAGAGTAAATAACCCCTGTTCTCGGATCGCCTTCACGATGGCGCCTTTAGTCACTCCATTACATCCGCAGACCTCATCTGCATCAGTCATGCCTGCCACTTTATTGTGGCCCTGGTGACCGACATCTCCAATATTGGATTCTCCAAACATCAGGGTGTCACGAATTTCAGCAATGTTCTGGGAGTCTCGCATGAGCTTGAAATACCAGGTGCTATCGGCCGTATCTCCAAACATACATGCCCCAATGAGGCGATCATCTTTAAGTATAAGTTTCTTATAAACGCCGCCAATAGGGTCGGCCAGGGTGATTTCTTCAGTTCCTTCACCACCCATAAAGTTTCCAGCGGAAAATAGATCAACTCCTGTCACTTTCAATTTGGTTGAAGTTACGGAACCTTCATATCGACCAATACCATGCTGCGCAAGATGATTGGCGCAAACTTTGGCTTGTTCAAATAAAGGGGCAACCAATCCATATGCAGTACCGCGATGGCTTGCGCATTCACCTACAGCATAGACTCTAGGATCAAATGTTTGCAAGGTGTCGCTAACTACAATACCGCGTTGGCAATGTAGGCCCGCAGACTCAGCCAATGAGGTATTCGGTTTAATTCCGGCGGCCATCACAACCAAATCTGCGGGAATTTCCAGGCCGCCCTTAAAGCGAATATGTCCCACACGATCTCCAGCTGCATTTGCTGTCAATGCCTCTGTCGATGTTTTTAATAAGAACTTGAGCCCTTTGGCTTCTAGAGACTTTTGTAGCAGGTCGGCAGCAGTTTTATCTAGCTGTCTTTCCATTAGCCATTCAGCTAAATGCACTACTGTCACGCTCATGCCTCTGAGGGCTAAACCATTTGCGGCTTCAAGGCCCAATAACCCACCGCCAATCACTACTGCGTTTTTGTAGCGCGTAGCGACATCAATCATTTCGTTAGTATCTTTAATATCGCGGTAGGCGATCACACCAGGCAAATCATTGCCCGGTACTGGGAGTATGAAGGGTAGGGAGCCGGTGGCAAGCAGTAGGCGATCGTATGTTTCCACCGTGCCATCATCTGCGCTTACGGTACGTTCTTTGCGATTAATTTTGGTAATGGTCTTACCTAGATGCAAATGAATACCATTGCTCTTGTACCAATCAAGATCATTAAGAACGATTTGTTCTAGCGTTTGCTCACCAGCCAATACAGGCGATAGCAAGATACGGTTGTAATTGGGATGAGGCTCCGCTCCAAAGATAGTAATGTCATACAGTTCAGAATTGAGTTTTAATAATTCTTCGATAGTCCGAACGCCAGCCATCCCATTGCCAATCATGACGAGTTTTTGCTTTTTCATGCTTTGATCTTGAAGCTATCTGCATAAGCTGCTGGGTTTGAACCATTCCATACGACACCATCAAATAACTTGCTGGAGCGCATATCGCTTTTTGGCAATGGCGTTTTCGAAGCGGTAGCAGCATCTTTATAGATCGCGATGTTATTGACCTTTTTAGCTACAGCCAAATAGTCTGGATGCTCTTTGAGTAAACCCCAACGCTTATGTTGAGTCATAAACCACATTCCATCAGAGAGATATGGGAATGTCGCTAAACCATTGTTATAGAACGTCATTGCATGAGGGTCATCCCAGGTTTTACCAATGCCGTTGCTATAGCGCCCCATCATCCTGTCTTGGATCACACTCACATCAGTGTTTACAAAAGAGGGTGCTGAAACAACTTCGGCTGTTGTGTGTTTATTAGAGCTTGATGCATCAATATATTTTCCAGCCTCTAAGATTGCCGCTGTTACAGCGCGGCACGTATTAGGATATTTTTTAGCAAAGTCAGAGGTTGTGCCCAAAGCTTTTTCTGGGTGATCTTGCCAAATGGCTTGCGTTGTAGTTGCGGTAAACCCAATGCCGTCAATAATGGCGCGTGCATTCCAAGGTTCGCCTACACAATAACCATCCATGTTGCCACTACGCATGTTGGCAACCATTTGAGGTGGTGGTACGGTAATAATTTTGGCATCTTTAAACGGGTTAATTCCATAGTTAGCTAACCAGTAATACAACCACATGGCATGGGTACCCGTTGGAAAGGTTTGGGCAAAAGTGTAATCCCGCTTTTCTTTATCCATGAGTGCCTTGAGGCTAGCGCCATCAGTCACTCCTTTTTGATAAAGCGCCTTGGATAAGGTGATTGCTTGGCCATTGTTGTTCAATGACATTAATACGGACATATCTTTTTGCTGGCCACCGATACCCATTTGCAAGCCATAAATGAGGCCATAAAGAATATGGGACATATCATTTTCGCCGTTGACTAGCTTGTCACGGATGGCGGCCCAGGAAGCTTCTTTGGTTGGAATAATTTTTACGCCATATTTTTTATCTAAACCTAGATGATTAGCCATAACAACAGATGAGCAGTCGGTAAGGGCAATAAAGCTGACCTTGACATCTGTTTTTTCGGGGGCATCGGAGCCCGCAGCCCAAGCCCCAGCTTTCACCATGGGATCAATTAAAGACAAGATACTTGCGGAACCGATGGTTTGAATCAGTTTGCGGCGGGCCGTGTTGGGGGATGTAGAGCTCAACACGTTTGAATCACCCACAAAATCTTGAATCTTGGTTTTTGCTTTCATCCCACACTCCTTTAATTGATACCTAACAATAAGGAATTATTAATTTCTCCAGAATGCTTGGCGCCTTAGATTGGTGCACCAAAAAAAAGCATGTGCTCTTTTGGTTCACATAGTCTATTTAGGGTTATTTCTGACTGTTACAAATGATGAATGGAATTCATTACAAAAAATACAGGTAAGAACCCAAAGCCAATGATGGTATTGCCAGGGGTTTATCTTATAGGCGCTGGCCCTGGCGCGTCTGATCTCATTACCGTGCGTGGCGCGAGAATTCTTGCGCTTGCAGACATTGTTTTTTACGATGCCCTGATAGATTTATCGATGTTGGGGTGGTGTGTTGGCACTAAATTGGTGCCAGTAGGTAAAAGATGTGGGGCGCATTCAAGTTCACAGCACTTTATTAACAAGCAATTAGTCGATGCGGCCAATAAGTATCCAATAGTGGTGCGCTTGAAGGGTGGGGATCCCCTCATTTTTGGTCGTGCGCAAGAAGAAATTGATGCGCTTGAGCAAGCAAGCATCCATTTTGAGGTAGTGCCGGGAATCACTACGGCATTAGCTGCCTCGGCTCAATTAAAGCAGCCCCCAACCAGTCGAGACTTAAGTAGAACCTTAACCCTAACCACTCTACCTGGCCGTTGTACGCATGCTGATCACCAGACTTTCATTTATTACATGGCACGTGATCAGTTATCCGATATTGCACAAACTTTAATTGATCAAGCGTTTGCACTTGATACTCCCGTGTGCCTAATGGAATCAGTTAGCTTACCTACTCAGCGTAGCTTTGGTTGCACATTAGATGAATTACGCATGGGCGATGTGCAGCACTATTTTTTGGATAAACAACCGGTGGTAGTGATGGTGGGAGAGGTTTATAGAAGAAATTTTCAATCTCTAACGCCGTTAATTGAGCCGCAAATGAATTTTAATGTTTTACAGGCAGCATCTTAATTACTTACTAGGAGATAAAGATGAACTCGTATCGCCCATTTGATCCAGATAGACCTCTTTTTAGCAGTCGTTGTAGCTGTGGTCAGCATACGTCCGAACTTGAGCATCGGTCCGATCTTTTGGCAAAGATCGATGAAGAAAAGATGAGCTCTGATTTTGTTGAGGCTAGCCTGGTTAAGGCGCTTTTTCCGCAAGAGAGTCGAAGGCGTGCCTTTTTAAAGGCTGTGGGTAATGGAGGTGCAATGAGTGCGTTGTCTGGGTTTTTGCCAGTAGGGGCCCTACAGGCAATGGCTCAAGAAAAAGCCCCCTTAGAAAAACCAGATTTAAAAATCGGATTTATTGCTATCACATGTGCCACACCGCTCATCATGGCTGACCCGCTAGGGTTTTATAAGAAGCAAGGTTTAAATGTCACTTTAAATAAGACGGCAGGTTGGGCCTTAATACGTGACAAGATGATCAATAAAGAACACGATGCTTCCCATTTTTTATCGCCGATGCCAATTTCTATGTCGATGGGATTGGGTTCAGACCCTACCCAAATGCGTGTAGCTACTATCCAAAACGTGAATGGTCAGGCAATTACATTGGCCAATAAACACAAAGATAATCGGGATCCTAAAAACTGGAAAGGGCTGAAGTTTGCTGTTCCCTTTGAATACTCCATGCACAATTTCTTATTACGTTATTACGTAGCGCAAGCAGGCTTGGATCCAGATAGGGATATTCAGATTCGCGTGACCCCACCGCCTGAGATGGTGGCAAATTTACGCGCTGGAAATATTGATGGTTTCTTGGGGCCAGATCCATTTAATCAGCGGGCAGTATATGACGAAGTAGGCTTCATTCATATCCTGACTAAAGAAATTTGGGATGGTCATCCTTGTTGTGCGTTTGGAACTTCAGAAGAGTTTATTAAAAAAAATCCGAATACTTTTGCCGCTTTATATCGCGCAGTATTGAATGCATCCACTATGGCGCGCGACCCCGCAAATAGACCCTTAATTGCCAAAGTAATTTCGACTCCCAATTACCTTAATCAGCCAGAAACTGTTGTTATGCAAGTGCTTACAGGTAAGTATGCGGATGGGCTGGGTAATGTAAAGAATGTACCCGATCGAATTGATTTCAACCCCATTCCTTGGTACTCAATGGCAACTTGGATGTTGACGCAAATGCAGCGTTGGGGATACGTTAAGGGAGACGTGAATTACAAGGATATTTCTGAGAAAGTATTTCTCCTTACTGACGCCAAAAAATATATGAGCGAGACTGGAATTGCCATTCCGGAGCAGGCTAAATCTGGCTATAAGAAGGTCAAGATTATGGGTAAAGAATTTGATCCTAGTCAGCCTGTAGCCTATTTGAAATCTTTTCCAACCAATAAAGTATGAATCAAAGGCTAATGAATGAAAACTGTATCCATTAAGGTAAAGGGCGCAATTCTTTCTATTGCGATTTTACTAATGTGCTTATTTATATGGCATATGGCAACCACCCAAAAGGTAGTAACGCCTCCATCAGAATCAGTTAATTCCAGTGAGTACAACAGCTTAATGGGCCAAAGTGGCGGGGAGGCCGTTCAAAAAACGGGATTCCCAACACTCACGCAAATGGGCCAAACGATCTATAAGCAGTTGTCACATCCTTTTTATGACAACGGCCCCAACGATAAAGGTATTGGCATTCAGCTGGCCTATTCATTAGCACGCGTTGGCTTAGGATTTTTGTTGGCAATGTTGGTAGCCATACCATTGGGGTTTTTAATTGGTATGTCCCCTTTGGCATATGAAGCATTTAATCCATTCATTCAAATACTAAAGCCCATATCCCCCTTGGCATGGATGCCAATTGCGCTATACACGATTAAAGACTCTTCAATTTCTGGAATTTTTGTCATTTTTATTTGCTCTGTCTGGCCAATGCTACTGAATACCGCCTTTGGAGTTGCTAATGTTCGCAAGGAATTATTGAACGTTGCCAAGACTTTAGAGGTGTCCCCAATTCGTAAGGCCTTTTTGGTAATCCTTCCAGCAGCAGCTCCCACGATATTGACAGGCATGCGTATTTCTATGGGTATCGCCTGGTTGGTAATTGTGGCTGCAGAAATGCTGGTAGGTGGAACGGGTGTTGGTTATTTCTTGTGGAACGAGTGGAATAACTTATCGCTCTCAAGCGTAATTTTTGCAATTCTTTTAATTGGTATTGTTGGAATGCTGTTGGATGTGGCGTTCGGTAGATTACAAAAGGCGGTTTCGTATGCAGATTGAAAATTCATTTCTCAAAGTTGAAAACCTCAGCAAGTCTTACAGAGCAGACGCGCCACCCGTATTTGAAGGGATTAATTTTGAAATTGAGCGCGGAGAGTTTGTGTGCATCATTGGGCACTCTGGATGTGGCAAGACTACTATTTTGAATGTTCTAGCTGGTCTTGAAGAGCCGACTGGGGGCAATGCAATTATGCTTGGAAAGTATATTAAAGGGCCCAGCCTGGAGCGGGGGGTTGTATTTCAAGGGCATGCCCTGATGCCTTGGATGACTGTTCTGCAAAATGTTTGCTTTGCCGTGAAGTCAAAGTTTCCTGATTGGTCCAAAGCAAAAATCAGTGAGCATGCAATGAAGTATTTAGCGATGGTGGGTTTGGTCAATGCTGAGGATAAAAAACCATCAGAGCTATCAGGCGGAATGAAGCAAAGGGTCGGTATTGCAAGAGCGTTTGCTATTGAGCCAAAAATGCTGTTACTAGATGAGCCTTTTGGCGCTTTGGATGCATTAACTCGCGGCGTAATTCAAGATGAGCTTCTTAAAATATGCAGCGAGACAAATCAAACTGTATTTATGATTACTCATGATGTTGATGAGGCTATATTGCTGTCAGACAAAATTCTTCTGATGAGTAATGGACCTAATGCGCGCATCGCAGAAATTGTCATTAATACCCTCCCCAAGGGAAGGCAAAGAGCCCATCTACATCATGATGCAATGTACTATCCGATGCGCAATTACTTAGTTGATTTCTTGGTAAATCGTTCAAAAGATCTGCAGGCACGAAGTGCCAATGGTGGTTTAGTTGGGTATCAGCCAATTGTGGTTTTACCGGGCATTGATGCACCCGTTAATCAATAAATTTATATTTAATTAAGGAGATAAAAATGGACCGTTCAGTTGTTACTCAAAAAATTATTGAGGCAAAAGTGCGAAAAGGAATGAAGTGGAGTGATATTGCAAAAACCATTGGGGAATCAAAGGAGTGGGTTACTGCTGCCTGTTTAGGGCAAATGACGTTTACTAAAACTCAGGCTGAGACTGCGGGTACTTTATTTGATCTAAGTGATGAGGAAATGGCCTGGTTGCAAATTGTTCCTTATAAGGGATCACTTCCTACGGCTGTACCAACTGACCCATTAATCTATCGCTGGTATGAAATTGTCAGCGTCTATGGCACCACTATCAAGGAATTGATTCATGAAGAGTTTGGTGATGGCATTATGAGCGCAATTGATTTCTCCATGGATATTCAGCGAGAGCCAGACCCAAAAGGAGACCGTGTCCAAGTCGTGTTATCTGGAAAATATTTATCGTATAAAACTTATTGATCTCAGGTTTTAACTATCTAGATTGCTTATCTAGCTGAAAAACTACTGGCGCATCTTCATCAACAATCTTATTTGAAGATGTCGCCGGTTTTATTTCTTCGGCGCCGGAGAAATTAAATTCCTGACTTTGCACCACTACCGCTGGTTTATCCAGCAGAGTGGTTACCAGTACAGGAAATGCCATGACCACCACAACCATAATGAGTTGCAAGCCAACCCAAGGTAGTGCGCCCCAGTAAATATCACTGCTTTTAACTTCCTTAGGGGCTACACCTCGCAGATAAAAAAGAGCAAAACCAAAAGGGGGGTGCATAAAAGATGTTTGCATATTGACGCACAACATTACCCCAAACCAAACGAGGGCAGCGCTAGCAGCGGCCTGTGGATTGCCATTCATTGAATCAAGCAATACTGGGGAGAGTAGTTTGACGGCAACTGGTGCCAACATCGGCACCACAATAAAAGCAATCTCAAAGAAATCCAAAAAGAAGGCCAAGAAAAAAACAAAAAGATTAACGACAATTAAAAACCCAATCCAACCGCCAGGCAAATGAGAGAAGAGTGTCTCTACCCACTGCCCACCATCCACCCCCTGAAAAACAACCGAGAAGCAGGTTGAACCAATTAAAATAAATACCACCATTGCTGTAATGCGCATGGTGTTTTGGTAGGCTTGCTGTATGAGTCCCCTCAAATTAGGGATGCTGGCGCGACGCAGCCAAGCCAGGACTAAGGCACCCATTGCGCCCATGGCACCCGATTCAGTGGGGGTGGCTATTCCAGTCATGATGGTTCCCAGGACTAGGAAAATGAGCACTGCCGATGGAATGATACCCATAAGACATTTTTTCCAGAGCGCCCAGCCCGTCAGGGTAAGCTCGTTTTCTGGTGCAGGCGGCAGGTAATGTGGACGAAATCGCGATAGAAAGAATGTGTAAAGCGCAAAAAGACCAATTTGCAAAAGAGAGGGTCCCCATGCGCCCAGATACATGCTGCCCACATCAGCGCTACCATTTTGGGTTTTAAGCTGGTCCGCAAGAACAATGAGGACTAAAGAGGGTGGCACCAACTGGGTAATAGTCCCAGAAGCTGCCAAAACGCCCGTAGCGTAGCGCATGTTGTAGCCGTAACGCATCATTACTGGCAGGGAGATCATTGCCATGGCGATCACCTGAGCCGCCACAGTACCAGTAATAGCACCCAATACAAATCCCACAATAATTACTGAGTAACCCAGGCCACCCCGAATGCGACCAAATAGTTGGCCCATTGAGTCGAGCATTTCCTCCGCGAGACCACAGCGTTCTAGGATGGCTCCCATAAAGGTAAAGAAGGGAATGGCGAGCAATAAATCATTGGCAAGAACGCTGCCAAAGATGCGTTGCGGAATAGCCTGTAAAAACACCGCATCAAAAAAACCCTGACTAATGGCAATGCCAGAAAAAAAGAGGCCAGCAGCCATTAAAGAAAACGCCACTGGAAAGCCAATTAACATAAAGAGGATAAGGCCACCAAACATCAGCGGAGGCATCCATTCCACCGGAATCATTGCGTAGGCTTTTCGTATTTAAGGTCGGCAGCAGGTAGTGCGCCATTCCCTTTAAGCATGCCAATACGTTTGATGATTTCAGAAAGGCCCTGCAGACTCAGCATGAAAAATCCAAGTGGCACGATAAACTTAATTGGATAGCGCGCCATACCACCTGCATTGAGGGAGTGTTCTGAAACAAGCCAAGATGGATAAAACAGAGTGGTCCAAGAAAGCCAAGCAAATAAAATACAAGCAGGCATCAAAAACAAGGTTAATCCAAACAGGTCTATCCAAATACGACCACGATCAGAGAGTTGTGAGTAAATCAAATCTACTCGAACATGTTCATTGCATTTTAGTGTGTAAGCGGCGCCGAGCATTACCGCGCTGGCAAAAAGGTACCACTGTAATTCAAGGGGCCAGTTATTACTCATGTCTAAACCGTAGCGCAGCAATGCATTCACAGCTGAAACAATGCAAGACAACAAAATCATAATGCTGGCCGCCTTGCCTAGCAATTGATTAAGACGATCAATGCCTGCGGAGAGTTTTACCCAGAACCCCATGCACACTAAAGCTCAGCGCGACCCCGATGAATAGCTGCCAGAACTTGCGCTGGCGCTGTGCCTCCAGCATGCTGACGTGAATTCACAGAGCCATCTACGGTCAATAAGGCAAAGACATCATCACCCATTAGTTCAGGGCGACTATCCAAGCCACAAGCAAAGCGTAGTTCAGCAAGACTGAGGTCGGTTAACATGCAGTTCCTGCCAACACAGGCTTTAACCGCGTGGGCTACAGCTTCATGTGCGTCTCTAAATGCCAAGCCTTTTTTCACAAGGTAATCTGCTAGGTCGGTTGCTGTTGCAAAGCCTTCTTCAGCAGCGGCCTTCATTACATCGGCCTTCACATCAATATGAGGAATCATGTCGGCGAAAATGCGAAGGGTATCTTGTACGGTATCGACCGCATCGAACAAAGGCTCTTTATCCTCTTGGTTATCTTTGTTATAGGCCAAAGGCTGACCCTTCATCAAAGTGAGCAGGGAGATTAAGTCGCCATAAACGCGTCCTGTTTTACCGCGAGCCAATTCTGGAACATCGGGGTTTTTCTTTTGCGGCATGATTGAGCTACCTGTGCAAAATCGATCTGGCAAATCAATAAAACCAAACCGAGGGCTGAGCCAGAGAACAAGTTCTTCGGATAGGCGAGAAACGTGCATCATCAAAATAGATGCAAAGGCACAAAACTCAATCGCAAAATCCCGATCTGATACAGCATCTAAGGAGTTATTGCAGATACCGTCAAACCCTAAAGCACGCGCTACTTGCTCGCGATCAATCGGGTAAGTTGTTCCGGCCAAAGCAGCAGCCCCTAAAGGTAGGCGGTTAAAGCGTGCACGTAAGTCGGCGAGACGACTGGCATCACGACTAAACATTTCAAAATAGGCCATGAGGTGATGGCCAAAAGTAATCGGCTGGGCAACTTGCAGGTGGGTGTGACCAGGCATGATGGTGCCAGCATGTTTTTCAGCTAAATCTAGTAGCGCGACTCGTAAGGTTTTAAGGGTGATAGCAATTTCGTCAACACTTTCGCGTAACCAAAGACGTAAATCAGTGGCCACTTGATCGTTACGGGAACGCCCGGTATGAAGACGCTTACCAGCATCGCCAACTAATTCAGTCAGGCGCGCTTCAATGTTGAGGTGGACATCCTCTAGGGCAAGTTGCCAGTTGAATTGGCCTGCCTCAATTTCACTCTGGATTTGCGTCATTCCCTTTTGAATATCCGCTAAATCCTGAGCGCTAATGATCTTTTTATCAGCCAGCATTTGCGCGTGGGCTAAAGAGCCCGCAATATCTACTAGTGCAAAACGTTGATCAAAACCAATAGAAGCGGTGTAACGCTGCACCAGTTCGTCAACGGGTTCGGTAAAACGGGCCGACCAAGCTTGGGCTTTGTTGGCTAAGGAATTTTTTGATGAGCTCATAAACACAGTATATTGGTGTAGGTCCTCTATTATTTTAAATGCTATGTCCCCAACTTCTATTTCTAGTCCTACTTCTACCACTTCTGCCACTCCCAAGCGCTTAGTTATTGCTTCTCGGGAGAGTCGGCTTGCCATGTGGCAGGCTGAACATGTCCGCGATTGCCTCAAAAAGTGCTACCAAGACTGTGATGTCCAGATTTTGGGGATGACCACCCGGGGCGATCAAATCTTGGATAGAGCCCTGTCTAAAGTGGGAGGCAAAGGCTTATTTGTCAAAGAGTTAGAGGCTGCACTGGAGGATGGGCGGGCGGATCTGGCAGTGCACTCTCTCAAGGATGTCCCGATGGTTATGCCAGAAGGCTTTGACTTGTCCTGTGTGATGGCTCGGGAGGATGCACGGGATGCATTTGTATCCAATGATTATGCGGGGCTGGAGGACTTACCTCATGGAGCAGTAGTGGGTACTTCTAGCTTGCGCCGAGAATCCGTAATAAGAGCAAAGTTTCCCCATTTGGAGATTCAGCCTCTGAGAGGAAACTTGGATACCCGCATGGGTAAGCTCGATCAGGGTGAATATCAAGCCATTATTTTGGCGGCTGCCGGTTTAAAGCGTTTGGGTTTAGAGAGTCGTATTAAGGCCTTATTGCCCTTGGACCCTTATACCCCTGCCGCTGGTCAAGGTGCTCTGGGAATAGAAACTTTGAGCAAGCATCCTAATATCAAGGAATGGCTGGCCCCACTCAACGACTTGTCCACCTTATTTGCGGTTAGTGCTGAAAGAATGGTTTCGCGTCAGCTAGGCGGCTCCTGCGAAGTCCCTTTAGCGGCATATGCCACTTGGGATCAGAATCACATGGAGATTCGGTCATTTGTTGCTAGCGTGGACGGCAAAGCGATTTGCCTCGCCCATGCGCAATCATCGGTAAAGACTTTGGCAGAAGCTGAGGCCTTAGGTCTATTGGTGGCGCAAGATTTAATAGCGCAGGGTGCGGCTGACCTGTTACCCAATGGCTTGCCAAAATAAATTTGTAAAGCAAAGTAATCAAAGGAATTGCTCATGAGCATCAAGACGATTGTGATTACTCGCCCTAGTGGGCAGGCTCAACAATTGATCGAGGCGCTTAACTCCAGTTTGCGCAGTAGCGAGATACCTCAAGAGAATTTTCCAAAAATTATCTCCTTACCTTTGCTGACTATTGTCCCTAAAAATGATACTCGTCTTGCCGAGCTCATCCCTAATACCTTAAAAGATGCAGACCTAGCTATTTTTGTTAGTCCCAATGCGATTGAATGTGTGATGCGTTTGCTTAATAGATCCTGGCAAGATCTTTCTGAAAAACCTATTCCGATAGGGGTTATGGGCGGCAGTAGCCAGCAGGCTTTGCACCATCACTATGTTGGTATGGAAACTTCCCCTACGCCGATCTTCATTCCCCAACACAATGACCAATGGGATTCTGAAGGATTATGGTCTGAGCTGCTGAAATTAAACTGGGATTGGTCTTCGCGCAAGGTAATTATTTTTAAAGGTGAAGGAGGGCGCGACTGGCTGGCCGATACTTTAAAAGCTGCAGGAGCCGCTGTTGAGTCTATTTCAGTGTATTCCAGAGTGCCTTTGAACCCAGATAGTCCGCCGTGGAAAGCAATCCATGGGTTAGATTTTTCTCAATCGCTTTGGCTGCTGACTTCATCGGAGGCGGTACGTTATTTAGGTCAAGTAGCTCACGATCAATTCCCGCAGGCCTTAAATAAAGCTTGCGCACTTTGTCCCCATCATAAAATTACTGACGCAGCAGAGGTCATTGGTTTTGGTGAGGTTTTTACCTGCGAGCCAGGAGACGCTGCTTTAATTGAAGCGACTAAGGTTTGGTTGGATAGCTCAGTAAGTTAGGTAAGAATACTTCTGTGACAAGCAGTGGACGAGACTTCAAGCTATAGAGAGTGCGTCTACCCCAAGCTGGAGATGGGAGATCGCTATATCTTTTAGAGCATTTTTTCCAAAGAGTATTTCTCTTATTTAATTGAGCTATCTCACGGATGACCTTTTGTTGACTCTGCTTATGGGATTTAGCAAACAAGACTGCCCCCAAAGGACGCTTTCCTAAACGCAGTATGGGGTAATTACTACCACAAGAGCTTGCTGCTGGGATGATGCTATGGGCCATGACGAGGGGCACTTGATTTGCGCAAAGCAATACCTCACGTACTCGACATCGTTTGATCTTGAAATGAAAATAGCGACTTTCGTCGCTATTGAGGTTTTGGCGGCAATCACTCAGAACCAGTACCTCTAGTTTCTGACCAATAGCACGCTCAATTTTTTGAGTTAAAGACCCAGTGTCGCTAAGCCAAGATTGCCACTCACGTGGCGCTTGATGGAGCTCACCGGAATCGACTCGATTCCATACAGAACGGAGGCGACCACGGTGAGACATGTTTAACTACCGCTGAAGTTTTTGCGTTGACCGCCTGTTGCTGGTTTAGCAAAACGTGGACCAGTCGATGGACGTGAATCCGAAGAGCGTGCAGGACGTGAGTCAGCAGACCGTGCAGGACGTGAATCGGCAGAGCGTGCAGGACGTGAATCGGCAGAGCGTGCAGGACGTGAATCCGCAAAACGGTTACCTGGACGTGAATCACCCGAAGCAGGACGTGAGTCACCAGTAGAAGCAGGGCGTGAATCCGATGAACGGGATTCATAATGATTGCCTGAGCGGTTTCCACCACCGCCACCACCAGAACGAGATTCCGAACGTGCGCCTGAGCCATAACGACCGCCACCGCCACCACCAGAACGACTACCACCGCCTGGGCGACCGCCACCACCGCTAGGACGACCACCGCCACCACCACCAAAACTAGGCTTTGCTTGTGGCTCAAGGCCGGCGATAACTGAAGCAACGATGTCTTGCTGTGTAAAGCGTTCAATATTGCGAATCTTGGCGCGATCACGATGTTCAACCAAAGTGATAGCAACACCGTTACGACCAGCGCGTCCAGTTCTACCGATGCGATGCGTATAGTCTTCTGGTTTCATTGGCAAGCCAAAATTAATCACGTGACTAATACGGGGTACATCAATGCCGCGAGCGGCCACATCAGTCGCGACCAAAATCTTGGTATGACCTTTGCGAAGAGACTCCAGACGACGCATCCGAACAGCTTGAGGCATTGCGCCGTGTAAGGCGCTCGCTTCGTAGCCAGCTGCACGCAAAGTATCAGCAATTTTTTCACTTTCAACTTGAGTACTTGCAAAAACGACAGCTTGATCCAAGGAAGCATCAGCCAAAATGTGCTCAAGCAATTTATGTTTGTGTGACGTGCTATCAGCCCAATGCAACTTCTGTTCGATATTCGCATGCTTTGCGCCTGCATGAGCAAGCTCAATTCGTTTGGCGTTAGTAGTTAACTCATTAGCCAAAGACATAATCTTTGGTGCGAAAGTTGCAGAGAACATCAAAGTTTGGTTACGACCAGAACAGCGTTTGTCAATTGCCTCGAGGTCATCAGCAAATCCCATGTCAAGCATGCGATCAGCTTCATCGATAACGAGTTGTTTTACATCACCCAAGTGAATCGCTTTGCTGTCGCACAAGTCGAGTAAACGGCCTGGTGTTGCAACTACTAAAGATGCACCTTTAATCGCTTGGATCTGCTTGCCGTAAGGCATGCCACCCATAACGGTTGCAATTCGGATGCCTCTTAGGCCGCGAACTAAGTTCACTGCATCAGCGGTTACCTGTTGTGCTAATTCACGCGTAGGGCAGAGTACCAAGACCTTAGGTTGTGCGCGACCTGGTGCGGGTGCTGAGCCATTTGGGTTATCTTCAATCAGTTGATGAATTAAAGGTAATAAAAAGGCGGCGGTTTTGCCGCTACCAGTTTGGCTGCTGACCAATAAATCACCACCAGCCAATGCCGCAGGTACAACCTGAGCTTGAACTTCGGTGGCTTGGGTATAACCCAATTCAGCAACGTTTTTGAGAAGTGAGGCAGCTAAGCCAAAAGACTGAAATGAATTTCCAGTCTGCTTTGAGTCTTGAGACTCGTGATTAGTTTCTTTAGAAAAAGTCATGCTATTACCCATCCCTTTTAAGGAATGTCTCCGTATGTACACTCTTTGTTTTTTGTGAGTGTGATGGTCAAAGGCATCGACCATCAGACAAGCGGCAGCGTTGTTGTGTTTATGACTTCTAAACTAATCGCTGAAATATAGCTGGGGGGCGATGAATCAAATTGCTTTGAAAAAGCCTCCCATTATGACATTTGTAAGGGGGCAATACAAGGGTTTTCCCCAAATTAATTATGATGTAGGTATGCATTGGCTCTTAGCGCCCTCGAATTTTGGAGTAATTGATTTCCCGGCTTACTTGCTGGGAGTAATTTTTACGATCCTGTTTCCAGGTCCAAACTCTCTCTACATCCTAACTATTACCTCTCAAAGAGGGTGGCGTGCGGGGGTATGGGCATCCCTCGGAATTTTCATGGGAGATGCCATTTTGATGATTGGTGTTGCAGTGGGTGCGGCAACACTACTAAATTCTTCCCCAATGATTTTTAATCTTGTTCGAACGCTGGGCGCAGGGTATCTCGCATGGATGGGATACAACCTGATTCGGAGTGGTTTACGGTGCCACAACAGATCTGAGTCAACAGTTAATGCGCTTGAGAGGTCGAATTACTTCAGTAGCCTGCATCCCACTTTAGCGGCCTTAACTTTATCCCTGACCAACCCTAAAGCAATCTTTTTCTTTATCTCTTTTTTTGCGCAATTCATTGATCCTGGGTACGCTCATCCAGTACATCCATTTTTATATTTAGCTATTGTTTTACAGTTGGTGAGCATGTCATATTTGGCAAGTCTCATTTTTGCCGGGAAATTCTTTTTGAATTTCTTCCAAAAAGAACCGCGTTATGCTGCTCTTTTTTGGATATTCGTTGGGCTATTACTTATCGGCTTTGCAGGCAGAATATTGTTATAGGGCTTATTTTTTTAATATTTCATCTTAACCAGCGCAATAGACGTTCTACCTTTTTGCCATAAGGTGGCCGAATAAGCTTAGTTCCGCTAAAAATCTTTGAACCCAAAATGCCGCGCACCTCTAAAACAGATTTGCGATGACTAAAGGTTTCATAGCCTGACTTACCGTGATAATTGCCCATTCCGCTTGCGCCGATCCCGCCAAAAGGTAAGCTTTCTACGGCCACCTGTAGCAGGGTGTCATTAATGGCAACGCCGCCAGAATGGGTTTCGTTTAAAACGCGTTGCATATTTATTTTATTTTTTCCAAACCAATACAGTGCGAGAGGGTTTGGCCTGCTATTGATAAAGTGGATGGCGGCAGAGACATCACTCACTGCAATGATAGGCAAAATAGGGCCGAAGATTTCTTCCTGCATGATGAGTGCGTCTTCAGGGACGTCGACTAAGGCAACGGGTGTAAAGCTGCTGGATTGGCTGTTGCCAGTATTTAACAGGGGAATGACCTGGGCACCACGATTGACAGCATCTCTTACCAAATGATGCCAGCGTATAAATTGCTCTTCATCAATAGGCCCCGTCAATTCTTCGGGACTATTAAATTGGGTATGAGCTGCTAGCTGGAGTTCCTTGACTAGAGCATCGCGATTGCTATGCTGAACCAAAACATAGTCTGGGGCAATGCAGGTTTGTCCACTATTGAGTAGCTTGCCGTAAATAATGCTGTCCGCCACATCTTTGAGATTGGCAGATAAATCAACAATCGCAGGGGACTTTCCGCCAAGCTCAAGGGTTATTGGAGTTAAATGATCTGCGGCAGAGCGCATTACTTTTTTCCCAACGCTTTCCGAGCCGGTAAAAAAGAGGTGGTCAAAAGGCAGCTCTGCAAAAGATTGCGCTACTTCTACGCCGCCAGTAGTGACGCAAAATTCACTGGGGTGAAAGTATTCTTGAATGAGTGCCGCTAAAAATCCTGAAGTACGCGAGCTTCTTTCGGAGGGTTTAAGCCAAACACGGTTTCCAGCAGCAAGGGCCGCGATCGCTGGTGCAAGGGCGAGTTGGATGGGGTAGTTCCAAGGGCTCATGATACCCACCACACCAATGGATTGAGTTTGAGTCCAAGCATGGGAAGCGCCCATAAAAAATGGAGTTTCAACTAGCGTGGGCTTCATCCATTCCTTAAGATACTTGCGAGTGTATTTACAGGCCTGGTACACCATTTGAAATTCAGCCAGCCGGCTTTCAATAGGATGGCGTACCCCAAAATCCGCTATCAATACCTTGCAAATCTTTTCTTCATTAGCAGAAATCATCTGCTCAATACGCCCTATTCGCTCGAGACGAAGCTCTAGACTAGGGTTGGGTTCTGCGGCATAAGCTGCCTTAATTTCATCTAATTGGAGCGTAAAACGATTCATGGGTATTGGACGTAAAGGTGACAAGCAAGGGATTGAATAAGGCATTAGGATAAAGCCATGAACAAAATTGACCATAAAAATGAGGCTTCTTTGGAGCGCGCCACCCTTGGCGGGGGATGTTTTTGGTGTTTAGAGGCTGTGTACCAGCAAATTCAGGGTGTTAAAGCGGTGGTGTCTGGCTATGGTGGCGGGGCAAGACCTAATCCGAGCTATGAATCTGTATGTACTGGAGTCAGTGGGCATGCGGAAATTGTGGATGTGTATTTTGATCCCAAGATCGTCTCTTATCGCGATTTATTGGAAATATTTTTTGTAATTCATGACCCCACAACCTTGAACTATCAAGGCAATGATCGTGGTACGCAATACCGTTCAGTAATATTTACACATGGTGAGATACAAGCTGGTGAAGCGCATGAGGTAGTTGAGGAGTTAGAGAAGTCGGGAATTTACTCGGGCCCTATTGTGACGCAGATTGAATCGGCGCCCCCGATTTACCCCGCAGAAGACTACCACCAGGATTATTTCCGCCAACATCCGGGTCAAGGCTATTGCATGGCGGTAGTAGCGCCTAAGTTAGCTAAATTTAGGGCGAAATTTAAATCACTGATTGCAGCAGATTTTGCTTAAGTAAGCTCAGGGCGCTAGGCGAGCTATACGCCAGGCACTGTTTTCCAGTTGATAGTGGATGCGGTCATGCAGACGCGATGGGCGACCTTGCCAAAATTCGATTTCTGTTGGATGTAGGCGATATCCACCCCAATGCTCTGGGCGTGGAGGAGTTTCTCCAAATTCGCTTTTAAATTTTTCCTCAGACTGTTCCAAAAATTCTCGATCGGGAATTTCTGCGCTTTGAGGTGAAGCCCACGCTCCAATTCGGGAGGCAGCAGGGCGAGAATGAAAATATTCATCACTTTCGGAGGCTGAGACACGCTCCACTAAGCCTTTAATGCGGACCTGACGCTCCAACTCATGCCAGTGAAAGAGTAGGGCGGCTTGGGGTCTGATCGCCAATTCCCTCCCTTTTTGACTTCCATAGTTTGTAAAAAAGGTAAATCCATTTTGATCCGCGCCTTTTAGTAAGACAATACGAGCTGATGGATTGCCTGCTACATCTGCTGTGGCTAAAGTCATTGAATTGGGTTCGGGACATTCAGCTTGAATGGCTTGATCAAACCAAACCTGAAATAAGGCTAGCGGATCGCTAGGAACTTCAGTTTCCGTTAGCTGGCCAAAGGTGTAGTTTTTACGAAGTTGTGCGATGGAGTCCATTTGTTCAGTATAAAGAGAAGTTATGGCAGAAGATAAAATAGAAATTAGCCCAGAAGACGGCGTGCAAGATCGTCGTTTTGGGGGCGTAGAAAGGCTCTATGGACCAGAGCTGCATAAACGTTTTCAAAATGCGATAGTGGTAGTGGCTGGCTTAGGCGGTGTTGGTTCTTGGGCGGCCGAAGCGCTTGCGCGTACAGGTATTGGGCACCTAGTTTTAGTGGACTTTGATCATATTGCCAAGAGCAATACCAATCGTCAATTGCATGCCTTGGAAGGTGAGTACGGCAAAGCCAAGGTGCAGGCCATGAGCGAGCGAATGCGTCTTATTAATCCAGATATTGAGCTCACTTCTTGGGATGCGTTTTTAGAGCCAGACAACTTAGACGAAATTATTCCTGTGGCTGCTTTGGTATTGGATGCGACAGATTCAGTCCAAACCAAGGTTGCTTTAGCGGCTTGGGCTGTCAAAAATAATCGTGCTTTGGTAATGTGTGGAGCTGCTGGTGGTAAGTCTGACCCCACTTCAGTCCGTTGCGATGATCTCTCTAGAACTGAACAAGACGCTCTTCTTGCGAAGGTGCGTGTAGGTCTGCGCACCGATCATGGTTTTTCAAGGGATCTGAAAAAACGCATGGGTGTGCGGGCAATTTATTCACATGAGCCTCGTGCTGGTACCGCTAGTGGCGGGCTTGCTTGCTCTGGGTATGGCTCTACGGTAATGGTGACTGCTGCTTGTGGTTTAGCGGCCGCTGCAGAGATTTTAAATCTCATCGCCACACTCAAATAAAAGCGATTTTCGCGCTTAACTTAAATCAGACACCAGAGAGGCTAATGTCTCTGGAGCGAGACTTTTGACCTGCATGGGATATTCCTTGTGATCACAGCCTACCATCATCTGAGCGCCAGCCTTTAAAGCTTTTTTCATACCTTCCGATAAATCAAAACACATAAAATGTACTGCTGAGATTTTTTCTTGTGCGGAGCATTCGAGATCCTCATCTGCGAGCGCATATAGCCGTGGCTGTCCTTCTGCTTCGATAAATATCTGGCGCTCAATTCCTGCTAACTTGACTAATGCTAGCTTACGATCAGCTTCGTTGGGATATTCCACCATCATCGTCGCTTTGAAATTAGAGCCATCAGGAACTAAAGGGTTATAGGCATTTAACTCATTTTGAATGGATTCTTCCGTGGAGACTCCCTCCACCCGTAACATTTCTTGAATTTGGTAGCGCATTAAAAACTCACTCTCAAAGATCATGGTGAGATGATCGCCCAGATGAACGGTGCGCAAGCGATGCTCAGCAGTAGCTTTTTCGCGAAAAGCAGGCCGCTCCTTGTTATAAGTCTCAAGACTTAAGAGGCTTTCACTGGTAATTTTCCCCATGGCGCTGTATTCCTAATAGTTCTTTTGATTAAAAACGGAATCAAATGCCGTAAGCTTTAGTAAACATGGTTAGTGGATAGACTATTTTTGATTTTGCAAATCTAGAGAGTTGCAAAGCGAAGTCTCTAAACTACCCTCAGGCGTTGTCATGTCTGCCCTTCATTATCTTAATAATATTAATTCCCGTCATTACGGGGATAGTGTATGGCGTAGGAGTCAGATAGCAAAATTGCATTGATTAACATTATTAATAATAAAAACCTAACTAACTGAATTTATGGACCTTTCCGCTTTAACGCTCTCTGCTGGGGTAGTCACCCTCGCAGAAATGGGTGACAAGACCCAGTTGCTCTCCTTAATGCTGGCTGCTCGCTATCCCAAGCAAGCCGTGGCTATTATTGCCGGCATATTTATTGCCACAATCGCAAATCATGCTTGCGCTGCCTTTTTGGGTCAGTGGCTGACAACTTTGATGAGTGCCGAGATTCTGAAATGGGTCTTAAGCGTCAGTTTTTTGAGTATCGGATTGTGGCTCTTGGTGCCAGATCATATCGAGGATGGGGCTGACTCTAAGGTAGCTGATCGCGCCTCTCGGGTGTTCCTGCTGACGGTGGGTATGTTCTTCCTAGCTGAGATGGGGGATAAGACTCAAATTGCCACCATTGCCTTGGGCGCGCGCTATGCCGATGTTGTATCAGTCACAATTGGCACTACTTTGGGGATGATGTTGGCTAATGTGCCAGCGGTTTGGGTTGGGCAGAAATTTACTAGACGCATGCCGATTAAATGGGTGCATGCCGTTGCAGCTGCAACTTTTATTTCCATTGGGATTGCCACCTTAATTTGGGGTTGAGTCCAAAGCACTTAACCTCTTCAAGCGCAAGGAGCTCGGGGGACTTAAAATCAGTACATGAAAACCGATCTCCCACAAAGCTTTCGCAGGCTTGAATACCGCGCTCCGATTTATACCTTTGGTCAGGTTGAGCTTGACATTGCTTTAGACCCCGCTAGAACGATAGTCAAAAGTCGTTTGGAGGTGTTGCCTGGTAATAGCCATCAGGCTGGCGCACCACTAATTTTGCAAGGTCATGAATTGGAATTTGTGAGTCTGCGAGTTAATGGGCAGGCACATCGTCAGTTTGAGTTAACTCCAGAGTTACTGACGATCCACTCAATTCCTGATGGTGGTCAAACTCCCTTTATTGTTGAAATTATTTGCGTGTGCACGCCTAATAAAAATACCTCTCTCATGGGGCTATATGTTTCAAATGGGAACTACTTTACCCAGTGTGAAGCAGAAGGGTTTCGAAAGATTACTTACTTCTTAGATAGACCTGATGTGATGGCGCGCTATCGCGTCACCTTGCGGGCGCGGGAGGAGGAGTGCCCCATCCTACTATCAAATGGAAATTTAGTTTGCACTGAAAAATTGCCTAATGGTTGGCACTTGGCTACCTGGGAAGACCCCTTTCCAAAGCCATCCTATTTGTTTGCATTAGTTGCTGGAAAATTGGAATGTATTGAAGAAACAATTACTACCAGCAGTGGCGCAAAAAAGTTGTTGCAAATTTGGGTCGAGCCGCACGATCTTAAGAAAACTCGTCATGCGATGGACTCCTTAATTGCTTCAATTCATTGGGATGAAAGGCGCTATGGCCTTGAATTGGATCTTGATCGATTCATGATTGTTGCGGTGGGTGATTTTAATATGGGGGCGATGGAAAATAAAGGCCTTAATGTCTTTAATACTAAATATGTACTGGCTCAGCCAGAGACGGCAACTGATGCTGACTTTGCCAACATTGAAAGCGTAGTTGCGCATGAGTATTTCCATAACTGGACTGGTAACCGCGTCACTTGTCGTGATTGGTTTCAACTTTCATTAAAAGAAGGTTTAACCGTTTTTCGTGATCAAGAATTCTCAGCTGATCAAATGGGTAGCGAATCAGGTAGGGCTGTAAAACGCATTGAGGATGTGCGCCTATTGCGCCAGTTGCAATTTCCAGAAGAGGCCGGTCCTATGGCGCATCCCATCCGCCCAGATGAGTACCAGGAGATCAACAACTTTTATACCGTCACCGTCTATGAAAAGGGTGCTGAGGTGGTGCGTATGTACCAAACCCTATTAGGCATAGATGGCTTTCGCAAAGGAATGGACCTGTACTTTAAGCGTCATGATGGTCAAGCAGTTACCTGCGATGATTTCTTGGCTGCAATGGCTGATGCCAATGTGCGCGATCTTACGCAATTCGGGAATTGGTATAGTCAAGCTGGCACACCTCAAGTGCAAGTGCAAGAGCACTACGACGCGGACAGAAAGCAGTTTCAACTCACATTAACTCAAAGCTGCACTGCAAGTGCTGGACAGTTGGATAAGAAGGCATTTCATATTCCGCTGAAGATGCGTTTACTGACCAGCGCTGGAGACCAGCCAGAACATTTACTTGAGCTGACAGAAGAACAGCAATCATGGACGTTCGATAACGTTTCCGAGCGGCCTGTGCTGTCACTTAATCGGGGATTCTCAGCGCCTATCAATTTAGATTTTGTGCAGAGAGAAGCAGATTTAATAGCCTTATTTTCAGATGATGACGATGCTTTTAATCGTTGGGAGGCTGGTCAAAAGTTAGCCATGCAAATGATTCTAAAAAATCGCTTGCCTGATAAATCTCTGATCAATGCTTACCGTCAGATTTTAATAGACCAACATTTAGATCCCGCATTTAAAGAGTTGGCATTAACGCTCCCAGCGGAGACCTATTTATATGAGCAGTGCACTAGCGTAGATCCACAACAAATTTATAGTCAACGTAGGGCATTTCGCCATGCTATCGCCAGTGAACTCAGGTTAGAGTGGGCGGCCCTGTATCAACAAATGCAAACTGCTGAACCCTTTAATGCAGATGCTCTTAGTGCCGGTAAACGTGCTCTTAAAAATCTAGCGCTTAGTATGTTGCTTGAAGCAGACCCTCTGATTTGGTCGCCAATGGCAGTAAATCAATACCAAACCGCTGACAATATGACTGACCGTTATGCCGCTTTGGCGGGATTGGTGATTCATGGATCAGTTTCAGCAGGCGTTTGTTTGGAAGATTTCTATACCCGCTTTGCTGATGATGCTTTGGTGATTGATAAATGGTTTGCTTTGCAATCTAGTCGTCCACCTGTTAAAGGTGCTATATCTACCTTAGAAAATGCAAAGCGATTACTTGGGCATGACGCATTTAAGATGAATAACCCAAACCGAGTTCGTAGCGTCATTCATGCATTTTGTATGAATAATCCCGCTAGCTTTCATCAGCCCGATGGCAGTGGTTATGCATTCTGGGTTGATTCTGTCCTCGCGCTAGATCCAGTAAACCCGCAAGTTGCTGCTCGTTTAGCCAGAGCTTTGGATCGCTGGCGCAATTTTGCGCAGCCCCACCAAAGCCAGATGCATGCTGCATTACAGCAAGTAGCAAGCTGTCAGACGCTTTCGGCAGATGTGAAAGAGGTGGTAACTAAGGCCTTGGGAAATTAATCTTTTTCAGAACAAGGCAAAATAGACCTTATAGAGCAACATACCCATTACGGAGAAACCCCTTTTGACCACCCAAAGTAACTTCAACACCAATTTCAAACAATATTTAGAAACTGCCACAGTAAAGGGCGCAAGCATCCCTAGTGGCTTGCAAGAGCTACTTTTGGCGGTTGCCAATACTTGCGCTACCTTGAGTCATGAAGTGGCACAGGGCGCCTTAATTGGGTTGTTGGGTTCTGCTGGTACGGGCAACGTGCAGGGTGAAGTTCAGCAAAAACTCGATGTCATTGCTAATGATTTATTAATTGAAGGAGTGCAGGAGTGTAGGTCCCTCGCTGGTTTGGCTTCTGAGGAGATGGAATTACCTATGGCGGTTCAGGGTACTGGCGATTACTTGCTCTTGTTCGACCCCCTTGATGGCTCTTCTAACATTGACGTCAATGTCTCGATTGGCACGATTTTTTCTGTACTGAAAAAGCAGGATCCATCCACTCCATTACAAACTTCAGACTTTTTACTAACGGGACGCCATCAAGTGGCCGCTGGTTATGTGGTCTACGGCCCTCAGACAACTATGGCATTGACCTTGGGTGACGGTGTTGCAATGTTTACTCTCAATAAGGTAAGTGGTGAATTCGTATTAGTTAAGCATGCTGTTGAGATTGCTCATTCCTCAAAAGAGTTTGCTATTAATATGTCAAATATGCGCCATTGGGCTGAGCCGGTTCGTCGCTATGTGGACGAGTGCCTTGCTGGTGTGAGCGGTAAGCGGGATAAAGATTTTAATATGCGCTGGATTGCTTCAATGGTGGCAGATGTCCATCGCGTATTGACTCGTGGCGGTATCTTTATGTACCCCTGGGATCAACGTGAGCCCCACAAACCTGGCAAGTTGCGCTTAATGTATGAAGCCAACCCCATGAGCTTCTTGGTGGAGCAGGCCGGTGGTGTTTCTACTAATGGGGACCAGCTAATCATGGATTTGATCCCTACGGATTTACATGAGCGTGTCTCTGTGATGCTAGGTTCTAGAGAAGAGATAGAGCGCTTGCAGCGCTATCATTCAGAGGCTTAGCGGGCTACGGAACTAAAACACTTGTCTTTGAAACAAAAATACCCAATCAATGATTGGGTATTTTGCGATCAGGGATGTGTTTCAAGCTCCCAATTGAGTCTGCACCTTTTCCTTTAGGTAGGCAAGCGATTCTTCCACTTGGTCAATCAGGATTAGGCAAATATCCCCAGGGGCTAAATCATTCAAGGCGGTATCAATTGCAAGAAATTCACCAGTGATCTCTTTTACTTGATGGGCCTTGGTGGCGCCAACCAAACCTTCTTGCAGAAGTTTTAAGACCTCACCATCTTCGCGACCTCGTTGACATTGATCTTGATACAAAATCACATTATCAAAAGTATTTCCTAAGATACGTGTGAGATCTCGGATATCTTCATCACGGCGATCGCCCGCACCGCTAATCACCACATGACTCTTCTTGGGCTTCATAGCTTCAATGGCGCTAGCAAGAGCACGCATGGCATCGGGGTTATGCCCGTAATCTGCAATGACGGTAGCGCCTTTATATTCGAAGCGATTAAATCGGCCCGGCACCGCATTGGCAGAGCTCTCAAAAGAATGCAGGCCGCGCGCAATTTTTTCTGCATCAAGGCCTAGCGCCCAAGCGGCACCAATAGAGGCCATCACATTTTCAATCTGAAAGCCAAGAACCCCATTCTGGGTGAGTGGAATTTCACTCACAGGGAAGCGATACAGTACGCGAGCTCCTTTGGAGGCAACAATATAAGCACCATCAAAGTAGATTACTTTTTTATTTTTTGCGCGGTGTGCGGCAATTACTGGATGATGTTGGTTCTGGGCGAAGAAAATCACCCGACCCGTGCACACATCACCCATCTTAACCACCATTGGATCTGCCGCGTTGAGCACTGCTGCTCCAGTAGGGGCCACATTCTGGACAATGACGCGTTTTAAGATCGCCAAATCCTCAACGCTAGTAATGTAGTTCAGACCTAAGTGGTCGCCTTCACCAATATTAGTAACAACGGCGACTTCACATCGATCAAAGCCCAAGCCTTCGCGCAACATACCACCGCGAGCGGTTTCTAAAACCGCTGCATCTGTATCGGGATGCATTAGGACATTGCGGGCACTCTTAGGACCACTGCAATCTCCAGAGTCTATCAGTCGATGATTAATATATACGCCATCAGTAGTGGTCATTCCCACGCGCAGACCGGTCTCGTTGATGAGGTGAGAAATTAATCGCACAGTAGTGGTTTTACCGTTAGTTCCAGTAACAGCAACCACTGGAATCCGACCGTCTTCACCGGGTGGATACATCATGTTAATAATGTCCTCACCTACGGGGCGGCTTTTGCCGTAAGAAGGTTTTAGATGCATACGCAGCCCAGGTGCGGCGTTGACTTCAACAATGCCGCCGCCCTGCTTTTCTAGGGGTTTATAGATCGCCTCACACAGGATATCTACGCCAGCAATATCTAAGCCAATCATTTGCGCTGCGGCAACGGCACTCGCTGCGACATCAGGATGCACATCATCAGTAACATCGGTGGCAGTTCCACCAGTACTTAGGTTGGCGTTATTGCGCAATAGTACGCGTTCACCTGTTTTAGGAATGTATTGCGGGGAGAGTTGGGAGCTTGCTAAATGGGCTAACGCAATGTCGTCAAAGCGAATTTTGGTTAAGGCAGTAGCATGTCCATCGCCACGTAATGGGTTCTTGTTTTCGAGCTCTACTAACTGGGCAATCGTATGTGTGCCATCGCCTACTACTTGAGCAGGTTCACGACGAGCCGCTGCTGAAAGGCGGTTGCCAACAACAAGCAGGCGGTAATCAGCGCCGGGCAGATAGCGTTCCACAATAGTTTCACGACCAAATGCTTGGGTAACGATAAAGCCAGCGCGCACCTCCGCTTCAGTTTGAATATTGGCTACGACACCCTTACCCTGGTTTCCATCTTTGGGTTTAAGAACAATTGGACCGCCAATTTTTTGAGTGGCACGCCAGGCATCATCAGCAGTGGTGACCACTTCACCAATCGGAACTGAAACCCCTGCAGCTGACAACAAATTCTTAGTGAGTTCTTTATCCTGTGCAATCGCTTCGGCAATGGCGCTGGTATTGCTAGTCTCGGCAGCTTGAATGCGCTTTTGTTTGCTACCCCAGCCAAACTGCACCATGCTACCCTCAGTCATGCGGCGAAAAGGGATATTGCGTTGAACTGCTGCATCGACAATCGAGCTGGTGCTGGGACCCAAACGAACATCCTCATACAGGGCTTCTAATTCGGAGAGGGCGGCAGCCAGGTCGAATGGAGCATCATTTAAGGTTGCCTGAATCAGCGCAAAGGCAAAATCAAACGCCATGCGCCCAACAACTTCCTCAGAGTATTCCGCTACGACCTGATAAACGCCAGGCTCAACGGTTTGCACTGTGCGACTAAAGGTGACGGGGCAACCTGCTTGAGACTGAAGACCAAGCGCCGCGTGCTCTAAAGCATGGGCTAAAGAGAGTACTTCATTATGACCACCACGACGCATGCTTCCCAGCTGAGGAAAACGTTCACGAATCTTGGTCTCAAATTGCGGAATGGAATCAATAGAGCGTTCATTATCATCGCAAGAAACAATCGCTTCTAAGGCAGTGTGGCGGCTCCATAAATTAGGGCCGCGCAGCATACGAATTCGGGTGATTTCCAATTAAGCCCCTGCTGGAACGCTGGAATCAGAAACAAAAGTTTCTGCGCCAGCTTCAATAACGTTGAATGGAATGTCTAGAGCCCAAGCGGCCCCAATAGCTGCACCTAAGTTCATGGATTTCCATGGGGTGCTTGAATCTGATTCTGAGTGACGTGGCACGGGAATACTTTTTTGATCTTGATTGCCCAGTTTTAGCGTAATTTGTTGCTTGCCAACTAAGACTACGCGACCACGATTTTTGAGGTGGGTTTGGACAACCTCAGATGAAGAGTCTTGTGTAAAGTAAATAACCTCACCATCACAAAGTTCGGCCATTTGTGCCACCATTGGATCATCCGCATTAAGTACGGCAACCCCTTGAGGTAGTACTACGTCAACCTGTGTCCTCACCACACTAAATATCTGTTCTTCATCAAAAATAGCATATTGAGGAAAGTTTGCGCTGGAATCGACATTCAATACAACTCCTACTTGGCAGCGATCGTAAGCCAAGCCTTCAATGAGCATTGATAAATTATTATTTTCAATAACCGCGGCTTGAACTGCGCGATTCAGTAATGTACGACGGGCATTTTCCCAATTGGCTGCATTGCTTTTCTGAATAGCGCGGTGGCCAAAAAATAAGCCCTTACTACATGAAAGGCCAACATAAAGATTGGTCAGGCGCAAAAAATGCGCAATCATTTCTGCTACAGGTGTTTTACCGCGAGCACCTGCAACGCCCACTACAGGAATGCGGTACTCAACACCGGGCGGGAAAAGGTGGTTAGCAATTTCTTTGCCTACGGGCTGAGGCTTGCCACTGGCAGGTTTTAAATGCATTAATAAACCAGGACCAGCATTTACTTCAACAATTGCTGCATTTTGCGATTCGAGGGGTTTGCTAATATCTTGTGCAACCAAGTCGACGCCTGCAATCTCTAAGCCAACAACACGGGCCGCTAATGCTACTTGGCTGGCCACTTCGGGATGTACTAAATCAGTAACATCAAAGGCGACATTTCCATTGCTTTGAATGAGTACTTTTTGATCGACAAGAGGGATGCTTTCGCCTACCAGTTTTTGACGTGCTAATTCCAGTTCCACTGCGGAGTCAATGCGCACAGGGTTGAGTGGGTGTTCTTCGGCTGTACCACGACGGGGATCGGAATTAATTTGAATTCGTATGAGATCAAGCACAGTATGCTGCCCATCACCAGTAATCCAAACCGTTTCTCCTTTGGCAGCAGCAACTACTTTATTGCCAACAACCAATAGGCGATGCTCATCCCCAATAATATGACGCTCTACCAATACTTCGCTACCTTCATTAATGGCAACAGCATAGGCTGCTTCAATTTCTGTCTGGGTATGCAGGTTGATAAAAACACCGCGACCATGATTGCCATCGATTGGCTTGACTACGACTGGTAGGCCAATGTCTTGAGCGGCCTCCCAAGCATCATCAGCGCTGGTGACTGTTCTCCCTTTAGGAGTAGGTACCCCAGCACTAGCTAATAAACTCTTTGTGAGATCCTTATCGCGTGAGATCGTCTCAGCAATCGCGCTAGTCTGATCCGTCTCTGCTGTCCAAATGCGACGTTGATTCGCGCCATAACCCAGTTGGACTAAATTACCTTCCGATAAACGAATAGATGGTATGCCGCGTTCTTCAGCGGCATTGACGATGCAGGCCGTGCTTGGTCCTAGCAAGAGGTCGTCTGCAAGCTCGCGCAGATTTTCAATGATAGTGTCAACTTCGGTAGCAGAATTTTGAGTATCTTGAGCAAGCGCAAGGTAAAGATCTTTAGCGTACTTGAGGGCAGTCAGAGTTACCTCTTCATTAATAGCGCTCACCATCACTTTGTAAACACTGCGTCGGTCGCCATCACGAGCTTTACCAAAACCACCGGGAATACCAGCTAAATTTTGTAGTTCTAAAGTTAAGTGCTCCAGGATATGGGCAGGCCAGGTACCTTCTTCGACGCGCTTAAGAAAGCCACCAGCTTCGCCATAGCTACAACGATGCTCTTGCAGGCTGGGGAGAGCCTTGACAAGGCGATCATAAAATCCGGGAATCAGGTTAGAAGGATAGTCTTCCAAGTCACCAATATCAATCCAAACCTCAAGGACTGGGTGGTAAGTCCACATATTGGGGCCGCGTAGATGCTTGACACTCAAGATCTCAATGGTTTTATCTAGTAATTGGGGCATGTGTGGAATGGCGATAATCAGCGCCACTATGGGCGGGGACGTCTCAGACTGTCTCTCTGTTTCTAGTAATTATTGGAAATCCACAAAATTAGCAAAAATGCGTAAAAAAGCCTACTTCGCTAATTCAACGGTTTTGAGTACACCTAAGTTGACATAGATAGTAAATCTAAAATAGCCTAGCTCCACTATACTTTTAGAGTCAATGAAGCCAGAAATTTCCCATTCCACTCCTGCAATCCCAAGCAATTGGTTCGGCATAGTACAGGCATTCCAGCCGCCTATTAAAGGTCTTGATGCCATACTGGCGTGGGCTGAGTTAGATTTAGATGGAGTAATGCGTTTTGAAAAAAGCCTGCTTTGCCTGACTTCTGAGGGCTTATTTTGGACTGATGGTGAGCGTGTAGAAATTTGGCCTATGAGTCTTGAGGCACATCTTTTGCATGGTGATCATGCTGGTGTGGGGCATCTCAAGCTAGAAACTTCAGCAAGTTTAATGCGAATTTGGTATTTTACCTTGGGCATAAATCCTCAGGTTTTACGCTTGCAGACTGCCTTTAAGCAATTGGCCCGCGGCGATCAGTCCAGTATGGCACTCGATACTGTTACCCAATACGATAAGCAGGTCTGCCCGGTATGTCTGAGTCCAAAACCAGCCAATTCAGATGCGTGCCCTACTTGCGATCCAGAGAATGACCAGCCTCCCTCAACTTGGACCTTATTTAAGTTATGGCGCTTTGCTCGACCTTATAAGAAAGAGCTTTTACTGGGATTTGTTCTGACCTTGCTTTCCACTGGCGCTACCTTAATTCCACCTTATCTCACGATGCCTTTGATGGATCATGTGTTAATTCCTTATGAACGTGGCAATCCAATTGATTTTCAACTAGCCAGCACCTATTTGCTGGCTTTATTTGCTGCTTCAATTGTGGCTTGGGGTTTGGGTTGGTGGAAGACTTACCTGCTGGCATTGGTGAGTGAACGAATTGGCGCTGACCTACGCAACACCACGTTTGAGCATCTCCTCAAGCTTTCCTTGGAATACTTTGGCGGCAAAAGAACTGGTGATCTCATTGCCCGAATTGGTGCGGAGACTGATCGGATTTGCGTATTTTTATCGCTGTATGCATTGGACTTTGCCACTGATGTCTTGATGATTCTAATGACTGCCATTATTTTGGCATCGATCGATCCATTGCTTGCTTTAGTAACGCTAGCACCATTGCCGTTTATTGTGTGGATGATTCATGTAGTGCGCGACAAACTGCGTTTTGGTTTTGAAAAGATTGATCGCATCTGGTCTGAAGTAACCAACATTTTGGCCGATACCATACCTGGTATACGGGTAGTTAAAGCCTTTGCGCAAGAAGAGCGTGAACTTAAACGATTTGTGGATTCAAATAAACATAATTTACAAATTAACGATCGGGTAAATCGTATCTGGGGGTTATTTTCCCCAACGGTGACCTTACTAACCGAAACGGGCCTTTTGGTTGTTTGGGGCTTTGGCATTTGGCAAGTTGCACATCGCCATATCACCGTAGGTGTACTTATCGCCTTCTTGGCTTACATCGGCCGTTTTTATATTCGCCTGGATTCGATGAGTCGGATTGTTTCGCATACCCAAAAAGCAGCAGCAGGCGCCAAACGTATTTTTGATATTTTGGATCACGTTTCCAGTGTTCCTGAGCCCATTAACCCACTTCCTTTGGGGGAGGTAAAGGGTCGCATCTCTTTAAATGGGGTGGGTTTCCGTTACGGTAACCGCGCTGTATCTAAAGGAATTGATTTGGATATCGCCCCTGGAGAAATGATTGGTTTAGTGGGGCATAGTGGCTCGGGAAAGAGCACCTTAGTGAACTTAATTTGCCGATTTTATGACGTTAGCTCTGGCTCCATTGCTTTAGATGGTCGTGATATTCGGAGCATTGGCATTGGGGATTACCGAAAGCGCATCGGTTTAGTTTTGCAGGAACCTTTTTTGTTTTTTGGCACGATTGCTGAGAATATTGCCTACGGAAAACCTGACGCTACTCGTGATGAAATTATTGAAGCAGCTCGCGCCGCCCACGCCCATGAATTTATTTTGCGTTTACCACTGGGTTATGACTCTTTAGTAGGTGAGCGAGGCCAATCTTTATCGGGTGGTGAGCGTCAACGAATCTCTATTGCTAGAGCGCTACTTATTAACCCAAGCATTTTGATTCTGGACGAAGCCACTTCTTCAGTAGACACTACGACTGAGAAGGAGATTCAGCGTGCTTTGGATAACTTGGTTAAAGGTCGAACGACTATTGCTATTGCACATCGACTCTCTACCTTAAGAAAAGCAGATCGCTTGGTAGTGCTTGATAAAGGTGAGATTGTGGAGATTGGTTCGCACGATGAATTGATGGCGGTACAGGGTGCTTATTACACGCTCTATCAAGCCCAGCTTCGCCACGCTGCCGAACTAGTTGAGGGTGGCGCCATAGGTGAGAGCATGGATGAGCAAGAAGACGATCGCCTGCAGGTGGCCGCCAAAGTAACGGGAGAAGGCGTATGAGTGACTTCAATGAAGATCAAGTGAAGTCTTATCAAAAGCCACATCAATTAGAGCGCGATGCATTGGGGCGCTTGGTATTAATTGATGCGAAAGGAAGTCGGCACATTGGCATTTACCCAGTTAGGGCGTTTCCAATAACTGCGCCTGGTAATGGCATTTCTTTAATGGATCAGTCAGGTAAAGAGCTTTGCTGGTTTGCTGATATGGGCGCTATACCCGAGGCCGAACTAGCATTGCTCGAAGAAGAAATGGCCTCGCGTGAATTCATGCCAGTGATTCAAAAAATTACTAAGGTGTCTACGTTCGCAACCCCTAGTATTTGGGATATCGAGACCGACCGAGGTTCAACCCGTATTCGCCTAAAGGGGGAAGAGGACATTCGGCGCATTTTTGGCAATACCCTCTTAATTGCCGATTCTAATGGTCTGCAATTCTTAATTAAGGATTCCACTCAGTTAGATAAAGTCAGTAAAAAATTGCTCGATCGTTTCCGTTAGAATAAGTAAAAATATATAAACTTTAAGCAAGTTTCACACCGCCGCTTTAGCTCAGTTGGTAGAGCAGTTCATTCGTAATGAAAAGGTCGCCAGTTCGATTCCGGCAAGCGGCACCAGATTTGTATTTGAAGAAAGTCCCAAAAGTACCATGTACACCTGCTAGTGAGAAGAAAAAATCCTTTTTGGATTTAACTTTAAACCGATAGCCACAGCATCCCGATTATGAGCGTGATGATAGTCAGGGGGGCGCCAATACGGAAGTAATCCCAAAAACCGATTACTACGCCAGAAGCCGCTGATTTTTGTACGACAATTAGATTGGCTATTGACCCAAGGATAGTGAAGTTGCCCGCCAATGTTGATGCCATTGCAATTACCAACCATGCCTTGTCCTGATTGTTCAGGATTTCAACAAACGGCTTAAGCATCAATACAGCGGGTACATTGCTGACTAAATTGGATAGGATCGCCGTCAACGCTGTGAGCATGGGCACTTGATCTAAATGCAATCTTCCCACGGTGGAAATCACGCCCGGTGTAACAAGTACATGCTGAGCGCCGGCGACAATAATGAAAAGACCGGAAAACATCAACAGCAACGTCCAATCTATCTCATTTAAAACCCTATAACTCTTCACGCGTCCGGATAGTAGTAAAAGTCCACCAATAATGATTGCAGCCTTAGCTGGCGCAACGCCAGCAAAAAATAGACCTATCATGGTCAGTGTTGCAATCAATGTGCGCAAGACTAAAGTGCGATTGATGTGAGTTTTTACTGCTGGTGCTTCAAGTCGCGTATTGTCTGAAAATTCGGTCCGATAGAAAAGGGCAATTAGGATTACTGTTGAGATTAAACCCATTATGGCAACCGGCCCTAGAGCCAATGCAAAGTTACCATAAGGAATATGAGAAAAGCTTCCGATCATGATGTTTTGTGGGTTACCGGTAATGGTCGCTGTTGAGCCAACATTTGATGCCATCGCAACTGCTAAAAGATACGGTACTGGCTTGCGCTTAAGGGCAAGCGTTAACTCCAATACCATCGGAGTTAAAACCAGGCAGATTGCATCATTCACCAAAAAGGCTGATAGAAATCCTGAAATCGCGACAACCACAGACAGAAGCACCAAAGGCTGTCTAGCATGCTTCCTACCCCATGCATTTACAAGAGAGAAAAACCCCGAGATTCGCAAGCTGGCAATAACAATCATCATGCCTAGAAGTAGGGTAAGGGTATCTAGATCTACTGCCTTATAGGCATCCTCAAGCGGTAGCGCCCCCGATGCGACCATGAGACCAGCGCCAAGCAAGGCAATACCAGTTCGGTCAATCCTTAGGCCGGGTATTTTTCCGATGGCAATTGCAAGATAGCAGCCGACAAAAATAAACCCAGTAGCAAGGTACCTACTTTCCCAAATAAGAGGGTGGTTAGTGGGGAGTAGTATAGGTGTTAGAGCAGAAACAATTGTTGTTGCTATCACTATGGTGACCGTTAACATACTTATAAAAGTAAATATTGACGAGCGTTGCCATTTTTGGGGGCCTACCATTTTTTGCCATTACGATTGTTAGTTTGGTTTTGTAAGACTCGTCCAAGCTTGAGGGAAACCTCTGCAAGGCTTATGCGCTTCAAACTGGGAAACTAAGCTGGGTAGATTCTGCCGAGTCATCAGTATTGAATACCGAATTAAGCGACTCGCTTAGTAATGCAAATTGAATTCTCAATTTCTCTTTAGACCGAATGGTTTTTACTCTGTGGTCATCTTGGCTGGGATTAGTCTCGATCCAGCCTTCAGTAGTTAATTGTCGAATGTGATATCGAATCCCCATGTCACTGTAAGGAAGTTTGGCGAAAAGCTGTTTTACGGAGTATTGCTTACCCTCTAACTCAGACCGGATTACCTCCGTGAGAATGTCATATGGAATAAGTGAATGACTAATACCTAGATGATCAATGCATCCTGCCCTTATTGTAGAAAGTGATTTTAATAACTGTAACTGTTGTAATTTTTTCATAGAAATTTGTTGTACTTTTTATGAAAAACCTCGAAAGGATTATGTTCTATGGCCTAAATTAGGTACACATTTGATATATGAACTATATACATAATATTCATAGTCTGTTTTTCTTGCTATCAATAGCCCTGAACCAGTAAGGTCAAGACATAGAGGCTGGTGGTTAGTTTTTGAAGGCAGTAAGCGAAGAATTTTTTAGGTACTACTTTTATTTAAAAGCAATTTAATTAATAAATTTAAAGGAGTAAACGCTAATGAAAACAACGAATATATTCCGGATGGGCGCTTTCTCATTATTAGCTCTAATTTGTTTTACGGTAGTAATCAGCGGCAATGTTTTGGCAGACTCTTCAAGTTTTGTATTGCCTCCAGTAATCTCTGACTTTAAAGTATTGCCTACCTCTCAGGCAAAATTAGCCTCCTACATTGCCTACGATGCAACCAATTACAATAATAGCCAAGACCTACAAAAGGATTTGAGTGAGGCATCAGATAGGCCCGTTATTCTCAAGCCAGGAAAACTCATGGCAAATGGAGACTATGTAGTAAATATCTCGCCAGATGGTCATTACTATCTCTCTGGCTCTATCAATGGTTTTCCAGTCAACTTCATGGTTGATACAGGGGCGGATTACTGTACGGTAGATGCTTCAATGGCAAGAAATTTGGGTATCAGGGCTGGTATGTCTATAACCGTGGATACGGCCAATGGTCAGGCAGTGGCGGGGAATACCTCTGGAAATGTTGTAACCCTGCCTAATGTCAGCCTTACTAATGCACGTGTAACAGTGATGGAGGGGCTGCGGTCAACATTGCTTGGCTCAGAAATCCTCAACAGATTGAATATTAACTATGGGCAGGGAGTGATGACCATTAGCAAGGTGGTCATAAAGTAATTCAAATATTCAGCCAATCATTAAGAGTCAGTGTTTTATCCTTCATCTTTTATAAAACTCAGATCATGGATGCAGGTAAGTTGCAGCCTCTGTAATCGTATTTAGAATTCGTACTCCACCTGCATTCGAATTGTGTTCTTTGGAGATGCTGTTGTTGTACCCCAAAGGTAGGCTGCGTTATAAACTAATGCTTGTTTATTTCCGAGCTTTGTCTTACCAAAGATTGCAGGCCCAGCGCTACTTTGCTGTTGTTGATCAGTATTCCAGCTATTCACCTTTCCTAGCCATGAATAAAGCTGCGCCCCCAGCTCAAACTCTGGTTGAAGTCGGTACTTAACCTGACCCTGATAGCCAAAATACGTACCCTGATTCTCTGTCCCCGTGTAATGACCTTGCATGAGTACATTCAAATTTGCTTGCCACTTACGCCACTCACTTTGAAATAAAAATCCATACTTAGCCTCGTAGCCTTCATTTCGATTTTGGGGGCGCTCTAATTCAAGTAGGAAGCCAATATCGACGGGGTATTTTCCTGTTTCCGTTAACTGAAATTTATTTTCCCACTCAATTGCATCGAAAGAAGAGTTATTGCCTTCCCACTGCGCCTTCCCATAAATCTCTGTAAACCACCAAGAGGTGACCCCATAGCCAAAGCCAATAGACGCCCCCGATTGCCTTGCATCCTCTCCGTTTCGAGGCGTCTGGGTGCCAAACTTAGTATCTATTTCTCGCTCTCCTTCTTCAACTATGGGGCTATATACATAATCAGACGGTCCACTCAAATACTCTGCGGCGTAAAGATATGGGCTAAAGATAAAAACACTACACAGCAATAGTGCCTTATACGTTTGAATTTTCGAATTCATTTAACGATCACCACTCCTTGAGCTGTCATAGGGCTAAATTCACCTTCAAAGTGAAAACGTCCAGGGGAGAGTGGGCCAATATAAAAAGATGCTTGGCTATTGGCTTTTATTAAAACTTCTCGATTGAGATCGTAACTCTCAAATTCCTCTGGCGTGTCGTCTTGATTAATGATGACAAGCTTCACTTTGGTATTGGCCGGGATCTCAAATTCAGAGGGAATAAAACGACCTTGGTGAATTTGAATTTGGACTTCAGGCGTAGCCGCATAAGACGGTTGAAGTATTGCAAGAGTGCAAGTAACTCCAAGTCCGAGCGCTATCGTTGTGTTTAAAAGTTTTTTCTTCATATAAATATGTTGGCCAGTAATTGAGAACGGTTCTCATTGTAAATCATATTGAGAACGGTTCTCAATTAACTTATTTTTATATTGATTTGCTGGTATACGCTGAAGAGGGCTAAAGCATCCCACTGATTTGGGGTGGAAAAAATAGAGACTATTGTTAAAAAAAGATATAAATCCTATAAAATACAACTACTTACGGCAATTACAGTCCTTATTATTGGATTAACTAACTAGAGCGGTGTTAGGGTTATACTCTAGGTATTAACCCTTAAGGAGATGTACATGACTCAATTATTAAATAAGTTCAGTAAGATTTTTTCAACAGGCAAGCCTCCTGTCGAAAAACTCATTCGTCACTATGATTTTGATGGCGCTTACCGCGGCATGTAATCTGTATTTGTTTTTTGAAATGGCCGCCTACGGGCGGCTTTTTTTTGATCAAAATATTCCCTAGATTCTTATCTTAAAGATCGTACATTTTTGTACACAGGGTAATTACTCACATCTTCTCAGCTATATGCTGAATAAAACCAACATCAAGTAAAAGCCTTGATATATTTTGTGGTTGTCGAGGGTATTCACTAGTGCCGATTTAGTAAATACTTGATGGGTATCAAGATCATAATGATTGAAATGCTCAAAAATTACGGATGCCATATTTAATGGCTCGATGCATTTATAAAAAAGTTTTTTAGGAGAACGTAGATCGTGACTAAACCTTGGCACAACCGCTGGATGCAATTAATTTTCGGAATTATTTGTATGGGCTTGGTTGCAAATCTTCAATATGCGTGGACTTTGTTTGTAAATCCTATCCAAATTAAAACTGGTTGGGCTTTATCTGCAATTCAACTTTCCTTTTCAATTTTTATTGTTGTTGAAACTTGGCTGGTTCCAGTTGAAGGCTGGATGGTAGATAAGTTTGGTCCCCGTATCGTTATCTTGATTGGTTCTGTATTCGCCGCAACTGGCTGGGTACTTGATAGCTATGCCACCTCTATTGAAATGCTTTATGTTGCAGCTGTGGTTGCTGGTATTGGAGCTGGGTGTGTGTACGGAACATGCGTTGGTAATGCCTTGAAGTGGTTTCCAGATAAGCGCGGTTTAGCGGCAGGTTTGACGGCAGCAGGCTTTGGCGCCGGCGCTGCAATTACAGTTATTCCTATCGGCAATATGATTTTGAGTGACGGATATGAGCATGCTTTCCTCTTTTTTGGTCTTGCACAGGGCGCATTTATCTTCTTACTAGCTTTGCTAATGGTGAAACCAACTCCACCAACTGGTATTCAGGCTATGCCACGCATTGTGACGACAAAGGTTGATTACACTTCTGGCCAGATGATCAAGAAGCCCTTGTTTTGGCTAATCTATGCAATTTTTGTGGTGGTGGCCGCTGGCGGTCTTATGGTTACAGCGCAAATTGGCCCGATTGCTAAAGATTATGGCTTAGCTAAATTGCCAATGATGTTCTTTGGCGCAACATTGCCTTTGTTAACGCTAACCTTATCTATCGATAATCTATGTAATGGATTTACCCGCCCCTTGTGCGGCCTTATTTCCGATAGAATTGGTCGCGAAAATACAATGTTCTTTGTCTTTTTAGGCGAAGGTTTGGCGATGTTAGGTCTCATGCAGTTTGGCCATGACCCATATGCCTTTATGACATTTGCTGCTCTGATCTTTTTGTTCTGGGGTGAGATTTTCTCCATCTTTCCAGCAATCTGTGCCGATACATTCGGCGTCAAGAACGCAGCTGGAAATGCAGGGACTTTATATACAGCTAAAGGGACTGCATCTTTAATCGTGCCTTTAGCATCTGTATTGTCCGCAGGTGGTAATTGGAATGTGGTGTTTATCGTTGGGGCAGTAGTGACCATCGGCGCTGCAATTGCGGCCAAATTCATATTGGCACCAGCTCGTAAGCGCTTTATTGAAGAGGCAAATAAGAACGCTGCCTAAGTTTTTAAGGCCAGTAGAAATCAAGACAAAGGGGCTACGGCCCCTTTGTTCAATTTGCCTCGCTAAATATGGGATAAACTAGCCTCACTATGCATGCCCAAACTCGCAAACTCATTCACTGGATCGCCTTAACATCGATTCTCATGAGTGCGATTGCACCAACCCTTTCTCAAGCGGCATCCATAGTCAAACATGGTCAAGGCTTTGCCATGGAAATCTGTACAGTTGATGGCAGCAAGATGGAGTTGAGGATTCAAGCTGACTCTCAAGCTGATTCTCAGTTGGACCAGGCGGATCAAACTCAACCCTGTCCTTACTGTGTTGCGCATACGAGTATTACACCCACCTTTAATACCCATTTGAAGTTCCAGGCACCGCAATCTTTAGCGCTGTTGCCTCAGCTTTTCTACCAATCGCCAAGACCCCTTGCTATCTGGTTATCTCCGCCCTCTGCGGCACCTCCAACACAATCCTAAGTTATTTATTGGGGCATAGCCTAGCTATGTAATTGACAAAGTGTTGTCGTTGAGTTGCGTGAAAAAAAGAAAATGAAATTAAAAAAAATAGCAGTAGCAATGGTTTTGGTATTCCCTGCTGTAGGTGCAATGGCTTGCGCTAGTTGTGGATGTAGTTTAAATACTGATATTGGTACACAAGGCATGGGCATGAATGAAGGTTGGACCCTGGACGTTCGGTATGACACCTTGAATCAGAATAAATTACGTTACGGCAAACAGGGTATTTCTCAAGGACAGGCTGCCACTACAGCCAATCCTAATACTGGGCAAAATGCCGAGGTTGAGGGGTATACGCAAAATAATTATGTAACGGCATCGTTGGACTATAACAATGGTGAAAGTTGGGGCGTCACAGCAGCCCTTCCATACATTATGCGTAACCACAATACATTGGGAACCTATGCGGATGGAGATACTCCGCCGCCCACGCCAGGAAATGGTGCATACAGCTCTCAAACTTCTGGGATTGGCGACATGAAAATTATCGGTCGGTATTTTGGGCTTGCTGAGCAAAAGGATTGGGGTTTTCAGTATGGCATCAAACTTCCTACGGGGAGTAGAAGTCAAACTGGCACCTTAGCCAGCGGATCTGGACAAACCGCAATTGACCCAGGTTTGCAGGCTGGTACAGGATCTACCGATGCCATTCTAGGCATTTATAAATTTGGCTTAATTAATGATCTTGATGATTGGGGATATTTTGCTCAGGTGCAATATCAAGCTGCCGTGATGGTTCAGTCAGTTCCCAATTCCTTGGTAGGTGTTAATGGAAATCTGGGCGGTTCGTATCGCCCAGGCAATGCAGCGAACTTGAATCTGGGTATGAATTACCAGGGCTTTGAAAAGTGGGTGCCAACCTTACAGTTAAATGTTTTAAATAAACGTGCCGATAGCGGTACTGCCGCAGACACATGGGCAACCGGCGGTACTTTAGCCTACTTAACTCCTGGAGTACTCTATCGCTTAACTGAAAAAACTCAGGTTTATGCCAATGTGCAATTACCGGTTTATCAAAACGTCAACGGTATTCAACTTGTACCTTCATACATTGCCTCAATGGGAGTAAGGGTATCGTTTTAAAGAATAATTAGAGTAGTGGGGTAATGGTTTCCTCTAGAATCTTGAGATCAACCTGAGGGTCCCCGGTGAGTCCATTCTTTTTTAAGACGCCCTGCTTATCAATAATGAAGGTACTCGGTATGCGCCAAATCCTGCCGTATCCAGAAAAGTCGATATGTTTTTTATCTGCAGATAGAAAGGAGTAGTTTTCCATGATCTTATTTGCCTGCTCAAGATCTGAAGGTCTGTCCATGCTGATGGCTAAGACCTCCAACCCTTTTGCCTTATTTTTCCTTAGGTACGCCTCGATGATAGGCATTTCTTCCCTGCAAGGCTCGCACCAGCTAGCCCAGAAATTGACTAAAACAACCTTACCCTTATTGGCGCTTAAATTAAATGGCTTTCCGTTGACAAGATGGCCCTCAATATTGGGGGCGGCCTGCCCAACCTCTAGTGCTGCAATAGCCATTGAAGAATGAAGGGCAATAATGAAGAGGAGAATGCGAAGAATTACCATAGTCTTTAAAAGAAGTCAGTGGGTGAAATTTACCACTATCTTCACGTCAGCATTGAATTGGATTTGGGTATTGAAAAGCGCCCGAGGAAGGTCTTCGGGTTTAATGTTTTATTAGGAGGATGCACCAATGAAAAGCAACACTTTATTAAGGGTTTTATTAGTTTCTGTAGTGTGCTTAGGTTTCAGTAGCTTAACCCAAGCCCAAAATGCCAAAGTCGGATCCCTACAAATTGAGAATGCCTATACTCGCGCAACCGTTCCAGGTCAGCAGGTCGCCGGTGGTTTTATGAAAATTGAAAATACTGGTACTGCCGATCAATTGGTCTCTGTGAGCTCACCAGTGGCAGGAGAAGTACAGTTGCATGAAATGGCCATGGAAGGCAACATCATGAAAATGCGCCAGGTCAAAGATATTTCTGTACCGGCAGGTAGCTTTGTTGAGCTAAAGCCAGGTGGCTTGCATTTAATGTTCATTAATATCAAAGCCCCCTTAGCCGCTGGTGAAAGTATTCCAGTCAAACTTAAGTTTGCTAAAGCAGGCGAAGTAGAGGTAAAGATGCCAGTGAATGCAATGGGCGTTTCAAAGTAAAAAGATAAACATCATAGGTATCTTTTCAGGCGGAGTTTTGTATAGGATGTAAAAAGCCCCTCAGTTCAATTTGAACTGAGGGGCTTTTGTTTTAAGACTTAGTTTTGTTAAGCTGCCTTGACTTAACCTAGGTTTAAATCTGTTACAGCGCCTTTGCTAGCGCTGCTGGCTAGATAAGCATACTTAGCCAGCAATCCTCGCGTGTAGCGTGGCTTGGGCTGCTTCCAAGTGGCTCGACGTTTAGCAATTTCTTCATCGCTGACATTAAGCTGAATCAAGAGCTTGTGCGCATCAATAGTGACAGAGTCACCTTCATTAATAAGGGCTATTACACCCCCTACAAAAGCCTCAGGGGCAACGTGACCAACAACCATGCCCCAGGTACCGCCAGAGAATCGTCCATCAGTAATGAGGCCCACAGACTCACCAAGACCTTGGCCAACCAAAGCAGAGGTGGGGGCAAGCATCTCGCGCATTCCAGGGCCACCTTTAGGACCTTCATAGCGAATCACGACAACATCACCATCTTTAATATCTTGAGCCATGATAGCTGCCATTGCATCATCCTCAGAATCAAAAACGCGCGCTGGACCTGTAATCGACGGGTTTTTGAGGCCAGTAATTTTGGCAACACAGCCCTCAGGTGAAATATTACCTTTGAGAATCGCTAAGTGACCTTGTTTGTACATTGGGTTATCCAGTGTGCGAATCACTTTTTGATCTGTGCGTGGTACCGATGGAACATCTTTCAGCACTTCCGCAATAGTTTGTCCGGTGATCGTAATGCAATCGCCGTGCAAGAGACCGCCATCCAATAAGAGTTTCATTACTTGGGGAATGCCACCGGCTTCATGCAAGTCAGTTGCAAGGTAAGTACCTGAGGGTTTCATATCCACAATGACGGGAACTCGCTGACGAATACGCTCGAAATCATCAATTGTCCAGTCAATTTCAGCAGCGCTTGTGATGGCTAAATAATGCAAGACTGCGTTGGTAGAGCCGCCAACTGCCATGATGATGCTAACGGCATTTTCAATGGATTTCTTGGTAATGATATCGCGCGGACGAAGATTATTTTTAATCGCTTGGACCAATACACGGGCAGATTGTGCTGCACTAGCGACCTTTTCTTCGTCCACATTTGACATGGTCGAGGAATAAGGCAGACTCATGCCAAGCGCTTCAAAAGAAGAACTCATGGTATTTGCGGTGTACATGCCACCACAAGAACCGCTACCTGGACAGGCGTGTTGTTCTACGCCCTTAAGATCCTCTTCACTCATTCTGCCGGAGGTAAATTCACCAACCGCCTCAAATGCGGAGACGATATTCAATTCCTTGCCTTTAAAGTGGCCAGGCTTAATGGTGCCGCCGTAAACATAGATACTGGGCACATTGGTGCGCGCCATGGCCATCATTCCGCCAGGCATATTTTTATCGCAACCACCAATCACCACCACACCATCTTGCCAAAGCCCATTCACGCAGGTTTCAATACTGTCTGCGATGACTTCACGCGAGATCAGGGAGTATTTCATGCCTTCTGTACCCATGCCGATTCCATCAGATACAGTAGGTGTTCCAAATAACTGGGCTTTTGCACCAGCCTCTTCTAGGGCCTCAACTGCAGCATCGGCCAGTTTTTGCAGACCGCTATTGCAAGGTGTAATGGTCGAGTGACCATTAGCAACCCCAACCATCGGCTTAGCAAAATCCTTCTCTTGGTAGCCCATCGCGTAGTACATCGAACGGTTAGGTGCGCGCATAACCCCTTCGGTTACGTGGCGTGAGCGTTCATTAAGGGGTTTCATGCGTTGATTACTCCAGAAAAAGAAATGTCTAAAAGCTCTATTGTGCCGTGAGATAGGGGTCGGTGCAGTGGTTTCTGTAATTTTCGAAAGTGTGGCCGGACTCATTTATTGTTGCGATGCAGCATATATGACTGACATATACAGTCATAGTTGGCTGTTAGGCTAATGAAAAATGCTTTTTTAAATTTAACATTCAAGCAGGCCATGAAAAATCACGCAAAACTTCCGGTCATTCGTCATGAGGCCTTTACAAAAGGCAGGGAGGCGCTCGGTTTAAGCGCTAAGGCTCTTGCGGCACAAGCGTGCTTGTCAGCTCGACAAGTAGAGCAGCTTGAAAATGGTGAACAGAGTTCTTTTTATGGGTCTCAAGTAAAAATCACTGCCGCTAAGAAAGTGGCTGGAATATTGGGTATAAAAGATGAGGAGGCATTTGATTATGGTGAGATCTTAAAAGAGCAGGTAGCGATCAACAATTTAAAAATGCCCGTTGAACCTAAATTTAAAAACAAATCTGCAGTTGCAGTTAAGCCAATAAAAACAGAAACCGTATTGCAGACTTTAACTCAAGCGACTGGGGAAAATAAACCAAACCCTCAGAAGCGCTGGGTGCTTTGGCTGAGTCTGATAGCGGCAGTTGTATTTTCTATTATCAATTTACGCCCACTATTTTTTCCTGAGCCAGTAGAGGAAGTGTTAGTAGCAAGTGAAGAAGTTCTTGAGTCAACCCTACCGGCCGCACCGCTAGAGACAGCTGCAGCTACGAGCACTGCCCCAGTTGAGGTATCCGCCTCTACTCCCGTAAACAGCGCACCAGATTTGATGCCCACTTGTCCCGCTGAAGATGTGGCGATTGCCAGTTACAAACCTGAGGCACCACGTAAAGCCGCTGATATAGTGTATGTTCAAGTCAAAGCTAGGCAGGTCATTTGCGTAGTGGATGTTACGGGTAAGAGCCAAAGTAAAATGGTTGACCCTGGGATAGGAGGCTCTTTTTATGGCAAGCCACCTTTTAAATTGCTCACTGGTGGATTAAACCAAGTGGATGTTTACTTTCAAGGCGCAAAAGTGCATCTTGCAAATCCGAATACCAAAACATTAATTTTAGAGCCAGCTAGTGTGGCGGCACCCACAAACCAGTCTGATTCAGAATTCCGCTAACTCCATCAGGAGTTAGAGCCCCAAGACTCTTTACTTAAACTGCTGATTCGTTAGTTTCACCAGTACGAATCCGGATTGCTTGTTCAATAGGGCTGACAAAAATCTTCCCGTCACCAATCTTGCCAGTGCGAGCGGCTTTAGTAATTGCCTCAATGGTGGCTTCAACACGATCGCTGGCCACTACGACTTCAACTTTTACCTTGGGTAGAAAGTCAACAACATACTCGGCACCACGATACAGTTCTGTATGGCCTTTCTGGCGTCCGAAACCTTTTACCTCTGTAACAGTGAGGCCTGTGACTCCTACTTCCGCTAAGGCTTCACGAACTTCGTCAAGTTTGAATGGTTTAATAATGGATGTGATGAGTTTCATATATTCCCCTTAATACACCAATCATACCTAGAACTCCTACTCGATACCTGAGATGTGGCGATTAGAAGAATTTTAGGCTCTAAATTGGGAGGTAATAGGGTATCTCCAGTCGCGACCAAAGGCGCGGGTAGTGACACGCACTCCCGGTGGAGATTGGCGTCGCTTGTACTCATTGAGCTTAATTAAGCGAGTCACCTTTTCAACGCTCTGAGCGTCGAATCCAGCGGCCACGATTTGTTCGATAGATTGATTTTGCTCCATGTAGCGCTCTACGATGCCATCCAAAACTTCGTATGAGGGCAGACTGTCTTGATCCGTTTGGTCTGGCCGTAATTCAGCAGAAGGGGCGCGAGTCAGAATACGCTCTGGAATAATCGGGGCAATACTATTGCGGTAGGCGCAGAGTCGGTATACCAAAGTTTTGGCGATATCTTTAATCACTGCAAAACCACCAGCCATATCTCCATAAAGCGTGCAATAGCCCACGGCCATCTCACTTTTATTGCCAGTGGTTAGTACGAGTCGACCTGTTTTGTTGGAGAGTGCCATTAGGAGCGTGCCACGCACTCGTGCTTGAATATTTTCTTCTGTAGCATCCGCCTTCATACCTCTAAATTGCTCTGCTAAGGATTGTTCGAAGGCGTCCACAGGGCCGCTAATTGGAATTTCATCGTACTGAACTTGAACATTATTTGCCATTTCTCGAGCATCAATCCAAGAAATATCTGCGGTGTAGCGCGAAGCCATCATGACTGCTCGCACCTTATCTGCCCCAAGGGCATCTACTGCAATAGCCAGCACTAAAGCAGAATCGACTCCACCCGATAAGCCAATGATGACACCAGGAAAATGATTCTTGTTTATGTAGTCACGTACACCCAAGACTAAGGCCTGATAAGCCTGAGCTTCAACACTAGGTGTTGGAGTAATCACGCCGATGTCTATTTGTGCGCGGGGGTTGACGTGGACTATGCCAAGTCCAGTCTCAAACTGGGGCATTGACATCACCACTTCACCCTGAGCATTCATTGCAAATGATCCACCATCAAAAACCAATTCATCCTGCCCGCCTACTGCGTTGATGTAGACCAAAGGCATTTTGGTTTGGGCGATATGTTGGCGTAGCACCTCAATGCGCAGCACTTCTTTTTTCAGATGATAGGGCGAGGCATTAAGAACGAGCAAAATTTGCGCACCTGCAGCATGTGCTTGTTTGGAGGGGCCTGCATGCCAGGCATCCTCACAAAGTATTAAGCCAAATTGAATGCCTTCGTTTTCAAAAACACAAGCTTGATTGCCTGGCGTGAAATAGCGTACCTCGTCAAATACTTCGTGGTTGGGGAGTTCTTGTTTTGCGTAACTTGCAATTACTTTCCCATCACGTAAAACAGAAGCGTAATTTTGTAATCCAACAGAGGTTTTTTTAGGGTGACCAACAATAACGGTTAGTTTTGGGAATTTTTTGAGCTCATGCATTAAACGGTTGAGCTCACGGTCGGCCGCTTCAATAAAGGCGGGGCGGAGTAATAGGTCCTCTGGAGGGTAGCCTGTAAGCGAGAGCTCGGGCGTTAATACAAGAGTGGCGCCTTTATTAAAAGCCTCAGAAGCAGCTTCGAAAATGAGCTGAGCGTTGCCCGGCAAATCACCCAAAAGAGGGTTGATTTGCGCTAAGGCGATTTTTTGTGAGCTCACTTCCAAAAATCAAACTAATAAAAATTTGTTAGGGAATAATTATTTCTCTGACTGTGCATAACCTTCGATACCCTCAAGTATTTCTTTATGAGCATCAGCTACACCGGCCCAACCTTTAATTTTTACCCATTTTCCTGGTTCGAGATCTTTGTAGTGCTCGAAGAAATGCTGAATTTGGTTCAAGCGCAAAGGATTCATATCCTCTGGTTTTTGCCAGTGGGTATAGATTGGCAGAATGCGGTCTTCAGGTACGGCCAATAACTTGGCATCTTGACCGCCTTCATCTTCCATTAGAAGCACGCCAATTGCACGGCAGCTTACAACTACACCAGGAATTAAGGGAAAAGGAGTGATGACAAGAACATCAACTGGATCCCCGTCACCCGCAATGGTTTTGGGAATATAACCGTAGTTGCAGGGATAGTGCATTGCAGTACCCATAAAGCGGTCAACAAAAATCGCACCACTTTCTTTATCCACCTCATATTTTATTGGATCGGCATTCATTGGGATCTCAATAATGACGTTAAAGCATTCGGGGATTTTTTTACCTGGTTTGACCTTGTCAAGACTCATACATACTCCGGATAGTGATTAGTAAATACCCTGATCTTAAAAAAGAGCTGGGGTAGTGATTTTGCTACATACTGATACAGCTTATTAGCTCTAGTTTATCGCTTTCGGAAAGCTGGCTGACATGGGCGCTAGATACAAAACAATTTAGATCAAATTTTAAGGAGTTCAAGCATGAGTAATATCACTTTAGGCTTGTATTTTGCCTTGGCGTGTGGAGTTTTAGCGGTGATTTATGGTTTTGTGATGCGCCGCTGGATTCTGAGGCAAAGTACTGGCAATGCCAGAATGCAAGAAATTGCCGAGGCGATTCAGTTGGGCGCTGCCGCCTACTTGTCGCGCCAATACAAAACTATTGCCATTGTTGGGGTCGTTCTCACGGTTTTAATTGCCCTCTTTTTGGATTTTGCAACTGCCATGGGCTTTGTCATTGGCGCAGTACTTTCCGGCGCTTGTGGTTTTATTGGGATGAATGTTTCGGTACGAGCAAATGTGCGCACCGCTGAGGCTGCTACCAAAGGAATGAACGAGGCTCTGAATGTAGCCTTTAAGGGTGGGGCCATTACTGGCATGTTAGTGGTGGGCCTTGGCTTACTGGGCGTCAGTCTCTTCTTTATGTTCTTAGTCTCCATGGGGGCAGGTCAAGACCTTTCGTCAGTTCTACATCCATTAATTGGTTTGGCATTTGGATCGTCTTTAATTTCTATCTTTGCGCGGCTAGGTGGCGGCATCTTTACTAAAGGTGCCGATGTGGGTGCAGATCTAGTTGGAAAAGTCGAAGCAGGCATTCCAGAAGATGACCCCCGTAACCCAGCGGTGATTGCGGATAATGTTGGCGATAACGTTGGTGATTGCGCTGGCATGGCCGCCGATTTATTTGAAACATATGCAGTGACGTTAATTGCAACAATGGTTCTGGGAGCGCTGATGGTTGCCAGTGCGCCAGTTGCCGCAATTGTCTATCCGCTGGTTCTGGGCGGCGTCTCTATTATTGCCTCGATCATTGGCTGTTCTTTTGTTAAGGCGACGCCTGGCATGAAAAATGTGATGCCAGCTTTGTATAAGGGCTTGATTGTGGCTGGCGGCATTTCACTCATCGCCTTTTATTTTGTGACCAATTTCATCATGCCTGATGATGCCTTGGGTATCCCTGGTAGTCAGTGGCGCTTGTTCGGGTCTACGGTGGTTGGTTTAGTGCTAACTGCAGGCTTGGTATGGATTACTGAGTACTACACTGGCACGCAATTTAAACCAGTACAACATATTGCAGAAGCTTCAACCAAAGGCCATGGCACCAATATCATCGCGGGTTTAGGCATATCCATGAAGTCGACTGCTTACCCCGTGCTGTTTGTTTGCGCAGCAATCTATGCGGCGTATTGGCTGGCTGGTATTTATGGAATTGCTATTGCAGCAACGGCCATGTTGTCGATGGCGGGTATTGTAGTTGCCCTCGATGCCTATGGCCCCATTACTGATAACGCTGGCGGTATTGCAGAGATGGCTGGTTTACCCCAATCCGTACGTGATATTACCGATCCATTGGATGCGGTTGGTAACACGACCAAGGCGGTCACCAAGGGGTATGCCATTGGTTCAGCAGGTTTGGCTGCTTTGGTGCTTTTTGCTGATTACACCCACGCTTTGGAATCTATTGGCCAACAAGTCTCCTTTGATCTTTCTAACCATATGGTCATCATCGGTCTCTTTATTGGCGGCATGATTCCTTATTTATTTGGTGCGATGGCCATGGAGGCGGTAGGGCGCTGTGCGGGCGCTGTGGTTGAGGAGGTGCGCCGACAGTTCAGAGAGATTCCTGGAATTATGGAAGGTACTGCAAAACCAGAATACGGCAAGGCAGTAGATATGCTTACTTCAGCAGCCATTAAAGAAATGATTGTTCCATCACTTTTACCAGTGGTAGCACCAATTGCAGTCGGCCTTTTATTGGGACCCGCTGCACTGGGTGGCTTACTCATGGGTACGATCGTAACGGGTTTGTTTGTGGCGATCTCTATGTGCACTGGTGGTGGCGCTTGGGATAATGCCAAAAAATATATCGAAGAAGGTCACTTTGGAGGCAAAGGTTCTGAAGCCCATAAGGCGGCGGTTACGGGCGACACTGTAGGTGACCCTTACAAGGATACTGCTGGCCCTGCCGTAAACCCACTTATTAAAATTATTAATATCGTGGCATTACTCATTGTGCCTTTATTACCTTTAGCAAGATAAGAAAATAAGTGCCATAAGAGCAAAGCTCCCTTGGGAGTAGTAGTAAAGTAAAACGCCTAGCAATGCTAGGCGTTTTTTTATCTTGAATTCTCAAGGTAAATTTAACTTACAGTTTTTTAAGAAAGCGACTCCAAGTAACGCTGCGCGTCTAATGCCGCCATGCAGCCTGTTCCAGCACTTGTGATGGCTTGACGATAAATATGGTCTTGCACATCGCCAGCGGCAAAGACGCCCGGAATATTGGTGGCAGTAGCATTGCCCTCTAAGCCAGAATGCGTCTTAATATAGCCGTTATTCATCTCAAGTTGCCCAATAAATAACTCGGTATTGGGTTTGTGGCCAATTGCTATAAAGGCCCCGGTAACGGCAATATCTTCTGTGCTGCCATCTTGTTTTGTAATGCGCACGCCAGTGACACCCCTTTCATCACCAAGAACTTCATCAAGGGTGGAATTTAATTTAAGCTCTACTTTGCCTTCCCCAACTTTTGCCATCAGGCGATCATTCAAAATAGGTTCCGCGCGAAATGTATCGCGACGATGAATGACCGTCACTTTATTTGCAATGCCAGTAAGGTAGAGCGCTTCTTCAACAGCGGTATTGCCACCGCCGACTACGCACACATCTTGATCGCGATAGAAAAAACCATCACAAGTAGCGCAACCTGAAACGCCACGCCCCATAAATGCTTCTTCACTTGGTAGACCAAGATACTGCGCAGAAGCTCCAGTAGAAATAATTAATGCATCACAGGTGTAAGTGCCAGAGTCACCCACTAAGCGAATGGGTTTTTCTGTCAAGGCAGCGGTATGAATATGATCAAAAATAATTTCAGTATTAAAGCGTTCCGCATGCTGTAAAAAGCGACCCATCAACTCTGGACCTTGGACGCCATCTGGGTCGGCTGGCCAGTTTTCCACATCAGTAGTGGTCATTAACTGACCTCCCTGAGCGATTCCAGTGATGAGGGTGGGCTTTAGATTGGCTCGCGCTGCATATACAGCTGCGGTATACCCAGCAGGGCCAGATCCGAGAATTAGAACTTTGGAGTGTTTTGGGATATTTGTCGTCATTACCAAATTATAGATTTGCTTGTTTACAATCACCAGAACATGGCTAGAACCGTAAACCCGAAGTCGAAAATCCCCTTGGCTCCTCAGTTGCCTGAAAATAATGGCCACGGGAGGATGCCCCGTCTATTGCTTGAGGCGCGCTGGTTCATCTCCTGCGGGCTTTGCCTGGGTTTATTTGCTATTTTGATTACTTATTCCAAGGCGGATCCAGCCTGGTCTCATGCCAGTTTTGAGGCCCCTAAGAATCTGGGCGGTCGATTTGGGGCCTATGCAGCCGACTTAATGCTCTATATTTTCGGCATTTCTGCCTTTTGGTGGGTTGTTTTATTTGGACGTCGCGTTCTAAATGGGTGGCGTGAGCTCTGGAGCATCCCTTTGCCAGTAGATCCAGAGGCAAAACCAGACTCATTAGTCATTCGTTGGCTGGGCTTTGGGCTGACTTTAATTAGTAGCATGGGTCTTGAGTCCATCCGCCTGCATTTACTGAGCTGGGAGCTTCCTAGGCCTCCAGGGGGTATTTTGGGTGAGTTAATCGGTGACCCCCTTCAAATGTCACTGGGCTTTACAGGCTCCACCATCGTTTTGCTGTTTGGTCTTTGTGCTGGTTTGTCGTTATTTCTGCACTTTTCTTGGTTAGATGTTGCTGAAAAGGTCGGTCGCACCTTGGAGTTAGCCTATTACCGCTTGCGCCAACGTCGTGATGGTATGGCGGATCGTAAATTGGGAGAAGTGGCGGCAGAGGAGCGAGAGGAGTTTGTGGAGGAGTTTCGTGGGCGCGTAGAAATTGCCACTCCGGTACATATTGTTCGAACTCCGGTAGAAATTCCGAAGAGCGCACGTGTAGAGCGTGAAAAACAACAACCGTTATTTGTGGATATCCCTGATTCAGAATTGCCTCCTTTGGCTTTGCTTGATCCCGTGCCTGAAATCAAAGAGACCATCTCAGCAGATGTTCTGGAGTTCACTTCTCGCTTAATTGAGCGCAAGCTTGCAGAATTTAACGTTGAAGTTAAAGTCATCGCTGCCTATCCAGGTCCAGTGGTAACCCGTTATGAGATTGATCCAGCGGTAGGTGTCAAGGGAAATCAGATTGTTAATCTTTCACGCGACTTAGCGCGCTCACTTGGTGTAGTGAGCATGCGTGTAGTGGAGACTATTCCCGGTAAAACTTGTATGGCTTTGGAGTTGCCAAACCCAACACGCCAGTCTGTTTACCTGTCTGAGATTTTGACTTCACAAATTTACAACGATAACCATTCGCTATTGACTCTGGCTTTAGGTAAAGACATTTCTGGCAACCCAATGGTTGCTGACTTGGCGAAGATGCCTCACTGCTTGGTAGCGGGCACTACTGGCGCTGGTAAATCAGTTGGTATTAATGCCATGATTTTGTCGATTCTCTTCAAGGCTAAGCCTGATGAGGTACGTCTCATCATGATCGATCCCAAGATGTTGGAAATGGCGATGTATGACAAGATTCCCCATTTACTTTGCCCGGTAGTAACCGATATGAAGCAGGCGTATAACGCGCTTAATTGGGCGGTCAATGAGATGGAGCGCCGCTACAAATTGATGAGCAAGTTTGGTGTGCGCAATTTGGCCGGCTTCAATAAGAAAATTTTGGAAGCAGAAGAAAAGGGCGAGAAACTCACCAATCCATTTAGCTTAACTCCAGATGATCCAGAGCCAATTTATAAGGCTCCTGTGATTGTGATTGTGATTGATGAGCTTGCAGACTTAATGATGGTTCAAGGTAAAAAGATTGAAGAGTTAATTGCCCGCATTGCTCAAAAGGCGCGTGCCGCAGGTATTCACTTGGTACTGGCTACTCAACGCCCTAGCGTGGATGTCATTACTGGGTTGATTAAGGCCAATGTACCAACCCGTATTTCTTTTCAAGTGAGCAGCAAGATTGATAGTCGGACCATCTTAGATCAGCAGGGCGCGGAAGCCCTTCTCGGTATGGGTGACATGCTCTATATGGCTCCAGGTACCGGCTTACCTGTTCGGGTGCACGGCGCATTTGTATCTGATGATGAAGTGCATCGTGTTGTGGAGTGGCTTAAAGAGAAGAGTGAAGCAAATTATATTGATGGTGTTCTCGAGGGCGCCGATGAATCTACTATGGATGCCCTTACTGGTGACGGCGGAGGTGAACCCGATCCTTTGTATGATCAAGCGGTAGCTATCGTGCTAGATAACAAAAGACCATCAATCTCTTTGGTACAGCGCCACTTACGTATTGGCTATAACCGCGCAGCTCGCTTATTAGAAGATATGGAAAAAGCGGGCCTAGTATCCAAAATGGGTAATGGCGGAAATCGTGAAATTCTTCATCGCTCGTCTGAATAGGGTGGTAATTTTGAAAAGATTGATTTCTACGCTATCGATTGCAATTATCATGGGTTTAATCTCTAGCAATGTATTTGCAATTGATGTTGAAAGTGGTTCAGAGCAACTACGTCAATTTGTGCGTAACTCTAAAACTGCCGAAGGGGAGTTTGTACAACAGCAGTTGCGCTCTCCAAAACCAAATGAGCCGCAAGATAAGGGCTTGAAAGTAATTCGTCAAACCCAAGGTCAGTTCGTATTTCAGCGTCCTGGCCGTTTTATCTGGGACACTCAAAAACCGTATGAACAAAAACTAATTGCTGATGGTAAACAATTAATTCTCTGGGATAAGGATCTCAATCAAGCGACTTTTAGATCCGCTGGTCAAGCTCTGGCCTCAACACCCGCAGCCATTCTTTTTGGTGAGGTCTCACTTGATCAACATTTTGATTTAGTGGAGGGCGAGGAACATCTGGGCATGAAGTGGGTGGGCCTGACTCCCAAAAAAGATCCCGGTGTTAAGGGTGGCAATGATCTGCCTTACACCAAAATTTCTGTGGGCATGGCCAACGGTCTGCCAAAAGCCCTGGAACTTGTTGATGGACTGGGCAGCATAGTTCTGGTGACTCTAGATAAGATGCAGTTAAATGTCATTCTGCCCGCTAACCGCTTTACCTTTATTCCCCCTGCTGGGGCTGAAGTCTTACGCTTAAAATAGAGGCTTTAGCACCAACTTACTAATAGAGCAATACATGATTGATCCGCAATTACTCCGTAAAGATATCGCTGCAGTTCAAGCGCGCTTGGCTACCCGCAAATTTCAGTTAGATGTTGAGAAATTCAATGCCTTAGAAACTGAGCGCAAAACTTTGCAAACGCGCACTGAAGAATTGCAGGCTAAACGCAATCAACTGGCTAAAGCCATTGGCATGAAAAAAGGTCGTGGTGAAGATGCATCTACTGAGATAGCTGAAGCGAGTCAGATTAATGTAGATATGGAGTCCGGAGTAGCGCGCTTGACCATTTTGCAGGTGGAGATTTCTGATTTTTTAATGGGCATTCCCAATCTGCCAGATGAAGCAGTTCCTGTCGGCAAGGATGAGAAAGAGAATAAAGAAGTCAAGCGTTGGGGCAATGCTCCTATATTTGATTTTGAGATTCAAGACCACGTAGATTTAGGTGGGCCACTTGGACTGGATTTTGAAGTTGCTGCCAAAATTAGCGGCTCACGCTTTGTAGTCCTAAAGGGGCCGATCGCCAGATTGCACCGTGCGCTAGCGCAATTTATGCTTGATATCCATACAACACAGCACGAGTACCAAGAGATCTATGCGCCGTATATGGTCAATGCTGCGTCAATGCGTGGCACTGGGCAGCTACCAAAATTTGAGGAGGATCTATTTAAGGTTCCCCGTCAAATGGGTGGAGAGGATGACGATGGGGGGGTTCGTACCGAGAACTTTTACCTTATTCCAACTGCGGAGGTACCGGTTACAAATTTAGTACGTGACGAGATTGTAAATGCCGACAATTTACCAATGAAATTTGTAGCGCATACACCATGCTTTCGTTCTGAAGCGGGTAGCTATGGGCGAGATGTTCGCGGCATGATCCGTCAACATCAGTTTGATAAGGTTGAGTTGGTACAAATCACCAAACCAGAAGATTCTATGCAAGCATTAGAGGAGCTTACTGGCCACGCCGAAAAGATTTTGGAATTACTTGAGCTACCCTATAGAAAAGTGTTGCTCTGTACGGGTGACATGGGTTTTGGTAGCGCCAAAACTTATGACTTAGAGGTGTGGGTGCCTTCGCAGCACGCTTATCGCGAAATTAGCTCTTGCTCTAGCATGGGCGACTTTCAAGCAAGGCGCATGCAAGCTAGATTTAAGGTTGGTCAAGGCAAACCCGAGCTAGTTCACACCTTAAATGGCTCTGGTTTGGCAGTAGGCAGAGCGCTGGTAGCGTTGATTGAGAATCACCAGCAAGTTGATGGCAGTATCTCGATTCCTACGGCATTGCAGCCATACTTAGGCGGTTTAGATAATCTCAAGCCCATTATTAAATAAGGCCTGCAACTGTAACCAACACCAAAGCTATAATTGCACTTCGGTTCGGAGAGGTGGCAGAGTGGTCGAATGTACCTGACTCGAAATCAGGCGTAGGGTCAAACCTACCGAGGGTTCGAATCCCTCCCTCTCCGCCACCAGCATGGGTTTTCTGGTTATTTGTAGAATTCAAAAAAGTGAATCGTTTCTGCAGTACGGACTTGCCCATGAAGTCTATTGTTGCAACGTCTCCGGGTGTTCTTGCGATCGTTTCAACAGGTGGTGCGCTTGTTTCTTCAACATATGGTGGTGTAAACAAAGAAATTGCTGCTCTATTCGCCCTGGGATCGCTTGTGGGGCTTGTATATCGGAAGTTATTGGAAAGAAAAATCAGCGGCTCGAAAGCGCAGCAAATATTTGTTATTTTCGCTTTCTTGGTAGCCTTGAATTTAATTTATCAAACTGTTGTGAGGTAGTGTGCATCATCTATTTTGGCCGCTAGGGTCCATCTAGGTTCAGATTGAGACAGTTGATTAGCTTTATCTACGCCTAAGCATTGTTTTGAATAAATTCAATTAAGAGTTTGCTGGTTGCAACAGGTTGCTCTTGCTGCACCCAATGCCCTGCATCTTCAATGAAGTGTGTTCCCTGATATTGAGTGCTTAAGTTCCCCTCTAGATTTTCGAGTCCCCCTGGTATTTGGAACGTGCCCCAATCTTTCTTCCCGCTAATGAAAATAGAGGGTACTTCAATTATTTTTCCTGAAAAGATGCTTAAGTTTTTATCACTTGGATTATTTCTATATCCCTGGAGTCCTCCTTGAAAACCAGTGCGACTATATTCATTAATATAAAAATCTAGTTCACCTTCGGTAAGCCATCTACACAAATTAATTTCTTGCTGAGATGGTGTTTCAGGGAATACGGTTTCAGCCATCCCTTGATTTAGATCCATCACATAGTAACGAGGTAATTTCTCCCATTCGCTGGCAATGAGGCCTTTCAGAGGAAAGGGATAATTCTTATTCCAATCAGCACTTTTCATATGGTAGTAGGCCCTTAAAAACTGCTTTAGCCCCTGTTTTGCGTGCCACATATTTTTATTTGCTATTTCAGTGGCAAAGTACTGCTGATAATATTTTCTGGGGGTCTTGAGAAGCGCAAGCTCCTCAGTTATGAAGCTTGGCTTTTGAGTGGGGGGGGTGTATGTTTGCAATATTAAATGGCAATGGTTCAGGAGCCCCTCGAAATGGTGAGCTCATTAATGCAACCGATTTAAAAATATCGGGGCGAGCAAGCGCACACCACCCAGCTAATGACGATCCTTGGTCATGGCCAACAACTGAAATGACAGATCGATAGCCCAGCGCCGCTACCAATGCCAGCATGTCTTGGATTTTATTTAGAGTGCTAAAGGGGTGGAGGTCATCAGTAAACTGCACATCAGTATTTGAGCTACGACCATAACCCCTTACATCTGGTGCAATGACGTGATAACCCTGCTCAGCAAGGGGAATCATGATTTTTCGCCAACTATAAGCTAGCTCTGGAAAGCCATGGATAAGCAACACCATACCTTTGTTATCCGCTGCCCGATTCCCAGCCTCTAATAGATGAAAGCTTGCGCCATTTATATTATGGATTATTCTGGACTGGATCCCATTGGGCAGTGGAATGGCATTCATCAAAGACATATATAAATTCTTTCCTAAAATGTATTTCTAATTTTATAAGTTCACTAGATACAGTCCAAACATAGTTATTTTAATTTTCGAAGTTAATAAAGTAATTTAGGCAACCCCATCCAAAAATGTTTCGTTTGAGGATATCTCCTAAGCCGTATCAAGACGCTCAATCCGATTTTTTGTAAAGGAGCTGACTAAGCACTTGTGGCTTCATCGTAATTTTCCTTGCGCTGTATAGTTTTTTCAGTATACTTGTATACAGGTTTATAAAAAGAGAGGCTAATAATGGACTTCAAATGTGACGTTGTTGTTGTTGGTGGTGGGGTTACTGGTGTCGCGGCAGGCATATCTGCTGCACGAAATGGTTCCAAAGTGATCCTCCTTGAACCCAGACCATTTGTAGGGGGTAATGCTACAACGGGGCTTTGCCTTCATAACTTTGTAAATAAATTCGGTCGACAAGTGGTTTTTGGCTTGGCACAAGAAATCGTCGATGAATTGATAAAAATGGGTGGCGCAGTAGGCCATATTCCATATAAGGGTTTTGCAAGTGCTGTGACGCCTGTTGATGGAAACTATTTCCGAATCAAAACAACTAAAATGCTTGCAGACGCCGGTGTACAGGTTATCTATGGGGCTACAGTAGTAAGCGCAATGGCTAGCGATAAAAAGGTAACTGAATTAACCTTTGCGGCAAAAGGCGGCCTTCATAAATTGGAGGCTAGCAATATTGTTGAAGCTTCAGGTGATGGGGATGTTGCTGCCATGTTGGGGGTGCCATTTCGATTTGGTGATGGGCCACAGAAAAGAATGCAGCCAATTTCTATGATTTTGCATTTCCATAATGTGGATACAAGAATTATTGCCAAGGAAATGGGGGAGGTTGAGCCTGCGATGGCCATTCGTCCAGAGGGTGGAGAGCCTATACCCGTTTACTTTAATGGTTCTTTTGCGAAATGGGACGATATTGTAATTAGCGAGGGAATATTCCCAAATAAAGGCAGAAATGTATTTTTTAATACCGTCTGGCCCGATCAGGTTAACGTTAACACTTCGGCCGTACTCGATGTAGATGGAACAGATCCAGTGGCACTCTCAAAGGCTACTGCAGACCTAACCGCTCAGTGTTACAAAATTGGTAATTTTATGAAAGAGCATATCCCTGGTTTTGCTGGAAGCTATATGGTTCCTGCAGCAATACCTGGAGTCAGGGAGTCTAGGAATATCCATGGCAGATATCAGTTAACAGATGAAGACGTTCTAGAGGGCTTAAAGTTTGAAGACACCATTGGACAAGTGTGTTTTCCAGTTGACATTCATGCCCCCGATAGTAGTCAAGCAATCTTCCATCAAATTGGTGGCGACGGTAGTTTTGATATTCCTTACCGATCAATGCTTCCAAAGGAGCTCGATAATATGGTAGTGGCAGGCAGGTGCGTTTCGGCAACGCACGTCGCTCACGGCGCAACAAGAAATATGGCTCCTTGCCTAGTAATGGGGGAAGCAGCAGGAACGGCGGCAGCAATGGCTAGTGCTTTAGGTATAAATGCTGCAGATTTAGATGTTAAAAAACTGCAAAAACAATTACTGAAGCAAAAGGTTTTTTTAGGCGATAGTTATTTGTAATGAAGGTAAATGACATCTCGCAAAATAATTTTGAACCGCTTTGGATGAGGGTTTATCAGCCTGTTAGAGAGCGCATTCTAAGGGGGCATTTACTGCCTGGTGCAATGCTTTCTGAAAATGAACTTGCAGACGAATTCGAGGTTAGTCGTACGCCAGTACGAGAGGCTGTTCGGTTGCTAATTAGCGATGGATTAGTTGCAGTAAGTCCCGGTAGAAAAATGAGGGTAACTCTTCCAAGTCTTAAAGATATTCATGAGGTTTATGACATTCGCAGCATCATCGAAAGAGAGGCCCTACGAAGATTGTTCGACGATAAAAAACTACCATCCATATTATTAAGAATGGAGCGATATTGTGATGATAGTGATAAAGCTCTGAAGAGAAAAGATATCGAAGGTTTAGCTAGATCAAACGAACAGTTTCACTCTTGTTTTATGGGTGCACTGAAAAATGATCGCCTACTAGACCAATTTAAGGCTATGCATCAATTAATCACAATGTACCGACTCCAAACTTTACAAAATGATATTTGGGCAGTAACTGGGAATCAAGACCATCGCAAATTGATTGAAAAAATTAGATTAGAAAAATTAGATGAGGCGATTGATCTTCTTGCGGGGCATATACATGGAGCAGAGCAAACTCTAGTTAAATGCTTTAAAAATACTGGGGAGAGATAAATGAGCGTAAAGAAACTAATGGTTTCAATAGCCTTATTGATTGTATTTGGACTATGTGAAGGACAGTCATTTCCAAATAAGCCTTTAAAAATTATTGTTCCCTATCCACCTGGTCAGGCCTCTGATCAAATAACCAGAATGGTAGCTGATAAAGTTAGCCAGTCAATTGGACAGCCAATCATAGTAGATAACAAACCGGGGGCTGGTGGTAATTTGGGAACTGAGATTGGTGCCAAATCCCCATCAGATGGCTATGTATTAACTACGGGTACGGCAGCCCTTCCAATCTCAAAATTAGTTTATAAAAAACTCACTTTTGATCCTGTAAATGATTTTAGTGGCGTGACATTGATGACAACAATGCCGTTAGTTCTTGTCGTTCCATCAACCTTCAAAGTTAATACGGTTGCTGAACTTGTTGAATATGCCAAAAATAACCCAGGTAAGGTAAATTTTGCATCATCTGGGACTGGCACAAGCCACCAGCTTGTGGGGGAAATGTTTAGGCAATATGCCAATATTGACATTGTTCACGTCCCATATAAAGGTAGCCCTCCAGCTCACATTGATTTAATGGGTGGGTCTGTCGATTTAATGTTCGACAACATAGTTGCCGTGGGTCCTCATATCAAGAGTGGTAAGTTAAAGGCTCTGGCAGTTACATCAAAAACTAGGTCTGCCATTCTTCCAAATGTACCTACTATGCAGGAATCAGGGTATCCAAATATTGAAGCTGTTGCTTGGTTCGGAATATTGGCGCCAAAAGGGACGCCTAAAAATATCATTAGCCGCCTTAACAAAGAATTTGTTGCTGCGCTTTTATTGCCCGAAATAAAAAATAAACTACAGGAAAATGGGGCTCAAGTCATTGCATCAACGCCTGAGGAGTTCAATGCGTTTATGCAAGGTGAAGTTAGCAAATGGGTAAATATTATTAATACGGCAAAAATTACATTAGATTAATCCATCATGGCCGCGCTTGCTTAATTAGGTAAATCACCTTAAGCTGAATTGCGTTATTTAGCTAAAGAGGATGTTTTTATAAAAGAGATATTAATGCTTAAATTTGATCCAAACTTACGGTGGTTATTTACAGAATTACCCATGGAGGAAAGATATGCCGCGGCAGCAAATGCTGGTTTTAAGGGTGTGGAGGTAGCATTTCCGTATGATTTTAAGGCCTCCAAACTGCAATCAATTTTAAAAAATAATAATCTCTCCTTAGTGCAAATTCTTGCTCCATTTGATTGGGACGGAGGTCAAAGAGGTATTGCAGCCCTTCCAGGGAAGGAAGTTGAGTTTAAGGCAAGCATTGAGACTGCAATTGAGTATGCAACACAGGTTGGAAAGCCAATGATCCACGTAATGCCTGGTAATATCTCGACAGAATCCAATAAGGAGAGATGTTATGAGGTATTTAAAAATAACTTAGCTTGGGCTGCTCAAGAGGCGGGAAAAGAAAATATAACCTTGATTCTAGAGCCTTGCTGTTCTGCTCGTTTCCCTGATTTTTTATATCATCGAATTCAGGATGGTATCGATGTAATCTGTGAATTACACCTTGATAATATTAAATTATGTTTTGATACTTTCCATGTACAAATGGAAGAGGGTGCCATTACTCAAAAACTAATTGAGGCGTTTCCTTATATTGGGCATATTCAGATTGGCAATGTTCCTGGCCGGCATGAGCCCGGAACAGGTGAAATTTACTTCCCTTATTTATTTTCACAAATAGAAAAACTTGGTTGGGATAGGTGGATTGGTTGTGAATACACACCTTCTGGACCCACTCTGGATACCCTGGGCTGGGGAGCTCCTTTTGGAATTGGTTAATTTAATAGGCTTAAAGATTAAAAATCTAGATAGGACATAAATATGTTGTCTGCGGCTGATAATGATTTGTTAACAAGGACGGGGCCAGAAACTCTGATGGGAAAGTACTTCCGTCATTTTTGGCAGCCAATTGCCCTTTCAAAAGAGTTAACTCTCAATGATGCCCCGCCTTTACTCATCCATATTATGGGGGAAGAATTCATTGCTTTTCGAAATACAAATGGTGAACTTGGTTTAGTAGATTCTAAATGCCCTCATCGCGGCGCAAATTTGTTTTTTGGGCGCAACGAAGAGTGCGGAATTCGCTGTGTTTTTCATGGGTGGAAATTTGATATTAATGGTGTTCCCATGGAACTTCCTAATGTTGCTCCAGGCGCTCAATACCACAATACTATTCGTTTAAGATCATTTCCGGTTATTGAGTACGGAGACATTATTTGGGGTTTTTTTGGATCAACAAAGCTAGAAGCTAAAAATCTTCCACTCCCTCCCCAACTAGAAATGGGCCTATTGCCGCTATCACATCGCTATGTAACTAAAAAGCTACAAGAATGTAATTGGGCGCAATCAATTGAAGGGGCGTTAGATACATCGCACTTCTCTTTTTTACATATGCCTGCACCAAAGGTGCCAACTAATCAAAATCTTGACGCTCCAGCAGATGAGATGAGACTTAAATGGATAAGGGAAGATACGCTACCTCATTTTTCAATTATTGAGCACGATGTTGGATTCGTAGTGGGTGGCTCAAGAGCCGCAGAAGCGGGGAGGAGGTATTGGAGAACAGCTCAATTTGCCCTTCCATCCAACAGCACCACACCTTCAACTTTGCCAGGCGAAACCTATTTTGGATATACCTGGGTGCCAATTGATGATGAAAATTGTTGGATTTATACCTACGCCTGGAATCCATTGCGGGCGCTAACTGAGGAAGAGATTTCAAAATTTAAGGGTGGACATGGGGTAATAGCCGAGGTGGATGACAGTTTTATCCCAATTCGCAATCGATCAAATAACTACTTGATTGATCGCGACATGCAAAAGCATGTAAATTTTACTGGAGTTCGTGGTGTAGCTGAGCAAGACGCAATGATTCAGGATAGCCAAGGCAGAATTTGCGATAGAACTAAAGAAAATTTATGCGCATCAGATATAGCCATTATTCAGTTTAGACGTAAGGTTATGGATGGAGCAAAAGCGTTATCACTTGGTATAGAGCCGGTGGCCCCTTCAATGCCGCAAGCTTACACTCTTAGATCCGGCAGTTATGTAGCAGACAATGATATGGCGTTTGAGGAGGTAATGCTGAACCGCTTTGGCCATCGATCCGGTTTAGTAGTGACTGAAAATATCTAGTAATTAAATTGATCTTTTAAAGAATTTAAAGGGAATCGCTTTGATAAAAATTATGATGGCAGGCCGATGGTCGGCTAAAAAAATTTATGGCTGGATAATTTTGACGTTTCTGTATAGCCCATGTGTAATATTCGCTCAAAGTTACCCATCAAAACCAATTAGAATGATCGTGCCTTATGCGGCCGGTGGATCAACAGATTTAACGGCCAGGTTAATTGCAAAATCTTTGGCCAATTCTTTTGGTCAACCAGTGCTTGTTGATAATCGACCAGGTGCTGGCGGTACTATCGGTCAAGATTTTGTGGCTAAGGCTGCGCCTGATGGCTACACAATACTTTTTAGTGCGGCTGGACCTCTTGTAGTGTCTCCAAATACTTATAGTAAGTTGAGCTATGATCCAATTAAGAGTTTCGATCCAGTGGTATTAATTGCAACCCAACCACTACTACTGGTGGTCAACCCAGAAACAAAAATTTATTCTATCTCTGATCTAATAAAAGAGGGAAAAGCTAAGCAGGGTAAGTTAAATTATGGATCTTTTGGAAACGGCAGCGCAGCTCATCTGGCCGCTGAATCTTTTAAGTCTGTCACGAAAATTGACATGGTACATGTCCCCTACAAAGGAAGTAGCCCTGCATTAGTGGCTTTAATGGGGGGTGAGATCGACCTAATGTTCGATGTCTTTAGTACTTCGGCGCCATTTGTTAAGGCTGAAAAATTACGAGCAATTGCTATAACTGCAAAGGAGAGATCATCTCAGTTCCCAGATATTCCCACTTTAGAGCAGGCAGGTATTTCCGGCATGGATGCAGGAACTTGGTTTGGGGTTCTTGTTCCTGCTGGAACAAGTAAATCTATCGTCGATCAATTAAATAAAACACTTAATAACATCCTCATTGAAAAAGAGGTTCGAGAAAGCTTGCTTGCCCAAGGAACCACCATTAAAGGAGGGTCGCCTGAGCAATTTAATGATTTCTTCCTCAGTGAATATAAAAAAGCTGGAAAACTTGTAAAGGCTGCAGGTATTACAGAAAACTAAATAGATAAACGAGGAATAAATGAAGCTATTAAACTTTAAGTTCAATGAAGTTGCTAGTTGGGGGGCGGTTATTAATGATCGCGTAATAGACTTAAAAAATGAAACAAAAGGCAGCATTTGCTCGTTAGGTGAGGCACTCAAAAAACTCTCAATTAATGAGATTAACTCCTTAATTAATGCCTCAAGCATAAATTTTGATATAAATGAAATTAAGTTCCTCCCCGTCATTACAGAAAATACAAAAATTTTCTGTGTTGGACTTAACTATGAGGAACATAGGGTTGAGGCAAATAGGCCAAAGACCGGGCATCCAACCTTATTTATACGATTTGCTAGTTCCCAGGTTGGTCATAACGAACCCCTCATATTGCCCAAGGAGTCGACTGAGTTTGATTATGAGGGAGAAATTGCCGTGATAATCGGCAGGGCTGGTCGGCGGATTTCAGAAAAAGATGCTTGGAGCCATATTGCTGGCTATGCGCTCTATAACGATGGGTCAATTCGTGATTGGCAAAAGCATACATCACAGTGGACGCCGGGTAAGAATTTTGATTCAACCGCTGGTTTTGGTCCTTATTTAGTATCGAGAGATGAATTTGTAGATGGCCAGATTATGGAGTTAACTACTTTGTTAAATGGCGAGGTAATGCAACAAGCCAAAACTGATCAATTAATATTCTCAATCCCTACGTTAATTAGCTATATTTCTAGTTTTGCAACATTGGAACCAGGCGACGTGATCGTCACGGGTACCCCTGGGGGTGTTGGCTTTAAGAGAACTCCACCCATTTTTATGAAATCCGGAGATGTGGTTGAAATTAAAGCGACTGGTTTAGGCATCTTAAAAAATAATATAACTTGCGAATAGTTTATTTCAGCTCTTCTTTCGGCTGGTAGTTTCCTCCTTGGGATGGTATTAAATAGCTTTCAAAATCATTTCCGCAATCAAAATTAGATCTATATAGATAAAGGGCTGTCAGTCCGTTGATGTGGGGCGGTTGCGGAAATGATTTGAGGTTAAGTTTATGATTCATATGGGATGTACAAAAGACTCGAAATCAGGCGTACTGTCAAAGGTACCGAGGGTTCGAATCCCTCCCTCTCCGCCACCAGCATGGGTTTCCTATCTTTTTATACAGACTAAAATAGTGAATCGTTTCCGCAGGTAAGCGATAGTTGCGGTCAAAATCGTCGGCAGAATCTATTTCAAAAGGGTCATTTATG
>Ga0364893_10074_pt1 | contig 68303 bp, 77 predicted proteins | sample ExccelJu500001D3_FD_206943 | JGI IMG/M metagenome (GOLD analysis project Ga0364893, IMG submission 206943) | Enriched cells from Trout Bog Lake Hypolimnion, Wisconsin, USA - BchlTB.July16.5000.01.D3 | ecosystem: Environmental > Aquatic > Freshwater > Lake > Hypolimnion/Profundal zone | place: USA...
CATCTTCGTACTTTCATTCCAGGGCATAGAGTGGTCCCTCCTATGCCAAAAACTGTAAAGTATGTGTCCGGTATAAAGTGTTAACTATGTGTCGAGTCGTACAAATTTTCTCTTGTATTGCTAAGCCACCTGCGGGTGGTTTTTTATTTGAGGCAATCCAGAGCATTAATGGTGCGCACCATATTGATGAATGCTGCACTCGTATCGATGCTTGCCGCACTAAATGAATGCAAGCGGATTCGTTGATGGTGCAGGTGCATGTAAGTATGAACCCTAATAAAAATAATTAATGGAGATTGATGGTGAGTAATCCTGTAGTACAACTTTCATTAGATTCAATTCATAAATCCTTCGCTAGCAAGAGCGGTCCAGTTCCCGTTCTTGATGGGCTCACCTTCGATGTGATGGAGCAGGATTTTCTGAGTATCATTGGGCCAAGCGGGTGCGGAAAGTCAACTATCTTCAATATCATTGCCGGCCTACTAGAGTCTGATAACGGCAGCATGATCTATCGAGGCAACAAAATTCAAAGCCTAAGAGGTAAGGTGGGCTACATGATGCAAAAGGACTTGCTATTCCCATGGCGCACGGTTCTGGAGAATGTCATGCTCGGGCTGCGGGTACGGGGTGAGGATGATGCTAATGGTGTTGAAAAGGCAAGAGACTATCTCAGTACTTTTGGCCTATCCGGATTTGAAAAAGCCTATCCTCAAACCCTTTCAGGAGGCATGCGACAGCGCGTTGCGCTCATTCGTACTCTTTTAATGGACCCAGACATTCTGTTGTTGGATGAGCCATTTTCAGCTTTAGATTATCAAACCAGGCTTTATCTCGAGAGTGTTTTATTAGATGCGGTAGCCAAGTTCAAAAAGACGGTCATTTTGGTTACTCACGATATTGATGAAGCAGTTGCCTTATCTAAGCGGGTAGTAGCTCTCAGTACTAGACCCACCATCGTCAAAAATGTGCATCAAATTGAGATTGAGCGCTCCTCGCCAATAGAAGCACGTTCTCATAAAAATTTCGGCGAGTACTTTCATCTACTTTGCTCTGAGTTAGATATTCAAACCAGAAAGGATGAAGTGGTATGAGGCAAGAAAAGCACTCTATGAGTCAAATGCTAGACACAAGTCTTGGAAAGTCCCTCATCCAAATCCTATCGGTTGTCATTTTCTTTGCAATTTGGCAAACATTGGCAGAGTTTGGTCTTATCTCTGAGTTCTTAATTGGAACGCCATTTGGAATTTGGAAGCGTTTCATCGCGAGCGTTATGGATTACTCGCTATTTATTGATACGGGATATACGCTCTGGGAAGCTTTGCTAGGATTTGTCATTGGCACTCTGGTTGGAACAAGTATCGGCCTTCTACTTTGGTACTCGAAATGGGTCTCCCAAATTGTGGAACCTTTTATTGTGGCAATCAATAGTGTTCCCAAAATTGCTTTGGCCCCAATTATCTTGCTTTGGTTTGGTACTGGCTTAGGCGCTAAGGTTGTATTGGTTGTCTCAATGACGGCCATCATTGCCCTCATTGCAGCCCATCAAGCTACCAAAGAGGCGGATAAAGATTTGCAATCCTTGTTGTACTCGATGGGTGCCGATCGTAAGCAAATATTCCGTCAGGTGGTTGTGCCTTCATCTATGCCAGCGATTGTTTCCAACTTTCGTATCAATGTAGGCTTTGGATTGGTTGGTGCAGTTGTGGGTGAATTTATTTCATCTAAAGCAGGTTTAGGCCACATGATTTACAACGCCTCAAGCTTGTACGAACTCAATTCTGTTTGGGTTGGCTTATTCATGCTCATGATCGTTGGATTCTTTCTTTATCACTGCATTGATTCCCTGGAGCGTTTCTTATTTCCATGGCGAAATGATGCAGGACGTACACAAATTCGGATGTAATTTTTTAATAATCTCACGGAGGTTTTTCATGAAATCGATTTACAGAAGGCTACAAGTTAGCATTGCTGCGTTAGTCATCGCTGGAATGTCCTTTAGTGCCGCAGCTGAAGTAAAGACGGTCACTATCTCTCAGGCATTTCAGTCAATGTTGTACCTACCACTTTATGTTGCAATTGATAAAGGCTTCTTTAAAGATCAGGGATTAAGCGTAATTAAAGAAACTGCAGGATCTCCTACTGCAGCTTTATCTTCAGTCCTATCAGGAAGCTCGCAATTCTCTATTCACGGTCCTGAGTGGACTGCCATTGCCGCTTCTAAGGGCGCCAATGTCGGCGTGATTAGTAATGCAGTTAATGGCGCGGCGGTATGGATTGCAACGGCCCCTGATGTCAAATTTACAAGCATTAAAGACATCAAAGGCCAAAAAGTAGTGACTGGTTTGATGCCAACAACAAGTACTTCTTTATTTCTAAAGTTGCTTAAAGAAAACGGTATGAGCGATAAGGATGTCGATATGATCCAAGTTCCTTTGGGTACAGAACCGGCGGCCCTATTAGGCGGTCAAGCTAAAGTGGCAGTGTTGTATGAGCCAGGTCTTGATCAAGTGGCAATCAAAGGGATGAAGGTTGTTTTGGGTTTCCCAAAAACGTATGGTCCTTACGCCTTCTCTTCCATTACCGCAATGAAGACGGTTGATCCTGTATCTGCTCAGAGAATGGTGAATGGTATGGAAGTTGCACTTCGTTTTATGGCCAAAGATCCTAAGGGTGCTATTGAGGTTGCTAAGAAAGAATTTCCAACTCTCGATCCTCAAGTTGTTGAGAATGCAGTAACACGCATGATGAGCGAGAACGTGTTTCCTAAGAGCGTTCAAATTACTCCTGCAGCACTCAAAATTTCAATGGTTACCCAAATTGCTTTGGGTAACCTAAAAGAGCAGCCTGTTTTTGAGAACTTCATTAACGAAACTTATATACAGAACGCTATAAAACTGAAGTAATTACCGTCATTAATCTAACTGGGGCGTGTTTTTTGCGCCCCATTTCTTTGAATAAACTAAAAATTATGAAAAACACAATTGGACTGACTGAGGCTTGTAACTTAATAGCCGCCAATCAATTAAAGCCTGTCGATGTATTGCAGGTATCTTTTGATGAGGCTAATGAAGTAGAGCCAGTTCTCAAGGCTTTTGTCTCAAGAGCTTCAATGGACTCAATGGCAAAGCAAGTAAAGCCTGGCCCACTCTCAGGAATTCCGATTGCTGTTAAAGACATTATTAATACCGTTGATCTTCCAACAACCAATGGTTCACCAATCTATAAAGATAAGACCCCTGCTGAAGACGCGGCAATTGTTAAAAAGATTCGTAGTCTAGGCGGCGTAATTTTTGGAAAATCAGTCACTACTGAATTTGCATGGCGCAATCCCGGCCCTACGACAAACCCTTTTAATGCAGAACATACGCCTGGCGGCTCTTCTAGTGGATCAGCAGCATCTGTTGGTGCAGGGATTGTTCCTTTGGCGCTAGGCTCACAAACACAAGGCTCAATCATTAGGCCGGCAGCGTATTGCGGCGTAGTGGGATACAAGGCAAGCTATGGAGCGGTTTCTAAGTCTGGAGCTCATGCTTTATCTTATTCATTGGATCACATAGGGTTCTTCACGCGCTCAGTAGATGATATGGCTTATGCCTTGAATCATCTAAAAAATAGCGATGCCTCTGATCCAGAATTAATCGTTCTCCCAGATTTGGTATTTGGTGTAAATCGACAGCTGCCAATGTTGGATAAGCCCAAGATCGCTCTACTAGAAACACCCTTAGATCATATGATGTCTGATGACCAAAAGCAGGCCTTGCACCTAGCCGTTCAAAAGCTAGAGAAGTCAGGCGCTGTTGTTCAAAAGCTTTCTCTGCCACAGGAATACTGGGATGCAATTCAGGCAATGAATCTCATTATGGAGTCTGAAGCTGCAGAAATTCATGCAGATCACTCTGACAAAGTGAATGATTTGCTGAGTATCCATATTCAAGAGTTGGTAGCTAGGGGTCTGAAGCATAGCGCTCCCGCCTATATTGCTGCAAAGTTCTTGCAGAAAAAACTACGCGCTTCTATTGGTGCTTATTTTGATGAATTTGACGCATTCTTAATGGCGCCTGCAAGTGGGGAGGCTCCAAAGAGCCTAGTATCCACTGGTGATCCGATTTTCTGTGCTCTTTGGAGTTTTTTGGGAATTCCATCTATTACTATTCCTGCGACTAAGTCAAAGAATGGATTGCCCTTGGGTGTGCAGCTCATTGGAAATTACCGTGGCGATGCTAGATTACTCAGTGTTGCTAAATTTGCCGAGTTTGCTCTGGCCCAGAAATAGTATTTTCATGTCCCATCTGGTGCAGTGCTGTTTACCCTCTTTAGGGTGAGACATGTCCATAAGTGATATTGCGTGGCTGATGTTGGGTGGAAGTCTGTCAGGGTTTTTGGCAGGCTTATTGGGAATTGGCGGTGGGGTAATTTTAGTTCCACTCATGATTCTGATATTTAGCCGTTTAGGCTTTCATGAGAATGTTCTGATGCATATCGCCATTGCAACAGGCATGGCTAGCGTTTTATTTACCACTTCTTCAGCGGTGATGGCGCATCAGAAGCGTGGCAACATTGATTGGAAGCTAGTTGGCGCCTTATCGCCGGGGCTTGTGCTGGGTGCTGTAGTCGGTGGCGGAAAATTTTTTGATGTGATTAATGGAGCTTGGCTATCGCTAGGATTTTCCATTTTTATGATTTACTCATCTACCCAAATGATTCTGAATAAATCCCCTCATGCTGCACGTAGATTGCCTGGACGCTTTGGCCTTTTTGGCTTTGGTGTCTTGACGGGTGTCATTGCAAGCCTACTAGGGGCAGGTGGCGCATTCATTACCGTCCCATTTATGATTTGGTGCAATGTGAAGCCCCATAACGCCATGGCAAATTCATCGGGCTTAGGCTTTCCAATTGCTCCCTCATCGACGTTGGGCTATATCTATGGGGGCTGGGGTAACGCATCCTTGCCCGAGTATTCGCTTGGCTATGTTTATGTGCCTGCTTTATTGTGCATTGTGATTACCAGCATGCTTGCTGCACCAATAGGGGCAAGGGTGGTAAGCAAGCTAGAAGCGCCTAGATTAAAGCGTATTTTTGGGTTTACCCTGTTACTTGTTGCCTTATTCATGCTGAACGAAAGCAGAAAGGCTTTTGGAATTACTTTTTAAGGCGATAACCTGTCTTAAATATCCAGATGACAACTGCAATTGATATTGCTAAAAAGGACATTGTCATTCCGAGGCTCACCCAAAGCGAGACATCTTCAATGCCATAAAAGCTCCAACGAAAGCCGCTGATGAGATAGACGACTGGGTTGAGTAAGGCTACTTTTTGCCAGAAGGCCGGCAAAACGGAGATGGAATAAAAGCTTCCACCCAAAAAGGTGAGGGGCGTAATGATTAGTAGTGGAACTACTTGGAGTTTTTCAAAGCCATCTGCCCACACGCCAATGATAAAGCCAATCATGCTGAAGGTAATGGAAGTAATCACTAGGTAAAACAGCATCCAGAAGGGATGATCTATTTGCAGGGGTACAAAAAAGGTTGCAGTAGCAAGAATAATCAATCCCAAAATAATCGATTTACTCGCTGCAGCGCCAACGTAGCCCATCACAATCTCTAATGGTGAGATTGGTGCAGAGAGAATTTCATAGATAGTCCCACTAAATTTAGGAAAGTAGATTCCAAAAGAGGCATTCGAGATACTTTGCGTCAGCAGTGACAGCATGATGAGGCCAGGAACGATAAATGCGCCATAGGAAATGCCCTCCATTTGCGTCATGCGTGAACCAATAGCAGAGCCAAAGACAATAAAGTACAAAGAAGTCGAGATTACCGGGGCAATAATGCTTTGCATTAAAGTGCGGCGTGTTCTTGCCATTTCAAATTTATAAATGGCACGTACACCATAGTAATTAAGCTTCATGGGTATTTGCCTCTGAGTTAATAAGATTGACAAAGATTTCTTCTAGCGAACTCTGTTTTGTGTGCAGGTCTTTAAAGACAATGCCCAGGCTAGTAATTTTTTGTAATAGCTGTGCAATATTAATATCTTCATCTTTGGAGTCAAAACGATACGTAAGCTCACATTTATCTTCGGAAAGACTTAAGCTAGGTAAATCCAGCTCCTTCGGCAGGCTCTGCAGTGGATTTTGCAGTTGAAGAGTTAACTCTTTTTTGCCCAATTTATTCATGAGCGCTAATTTGTTATCCACCATGATGAGCTCGCCACCGCGAATAATGCCAATACGGTCTGCCATCTCCTCGGCTTCTTCAATGTAGTGGGTCGTCAGAATGACAGTTGTGCCATTGTCCTTGAGAATTTTGACTAAATTCCACATGTCTTTTCTGAGGCTGACGTCTACACCAGCAGTGGGCTCATCTAGAAAGAGAATGCTAGGTTCATGCGAGAGTGCTTTTGCAATCATCACTCGGCGTTTCATGCCACCTGACAGTGTCATGATTTTGCTATTACGCTTATCCCATAAAGACAGGTCTTTGAGGATTTTTTCAATGAAGGCTGGATTGGGTGCTTTCCCATACAAGCCGCGACTAAAAGTAACGGTATTCCAGACGGTTTCAAAAGAGTCAGTCGAGAGTTCTTGGGGAACCAGACCAATCAACTCTCTTGCCTCACGGTAATCGCCGATGATATTTTTACCATCCACCAAAACTTGACCACTGCTAGGACTCACAATTCCACAAATAATGCTGATCAGCGTAGTTTTTCCTGCGCCATTTTGTCCAAGTAGAGCAAAGATTTCACCTTTGGCTATCTCTAAATTAATATCCTTTAGTGCTTGGAAGCCAGATTGATAAGTCTTAAAAAGATGGGAAATCGAGAGGATGTTATTCATAGGACTAATCATATTGGAAATTGAGCGCTTCCCCTACGAAGCAATGCGCAATCCAGTAAAGCGGGAATCATGTTGGATAATAGAATGTCTTTATATGGTATGAGACCAAATTAAATGAAGCTCATTAGAAAGATTCGCCAGATCTATGACGATATCTTAAGCTTTATCAGGGCCAATTTACGCTGAAGTGCTAGTAGCTCTATAAGTATTCAGGGTTAATGAATCTACCGAGAGTCTCACGCCAAGCGATCCTGATCCTGCGCGAACAGGAAACTTTCTGAGGCCAATATCCATCGCCTTAATTTCAGAATATTTTGCACAGGCTTCAATGATGCGAGTCATGAGTCTTTCTTGGGTTTCGTAATGACAGTCTCCAGCAAGTCTATCAATCTCAATAATCAGGGGGTCGTAATCAAACACGTTCTCCATCACATCTTCTGCGATCAGAACCAGTTTTGCATCAATCCAAAGGGTTAAATCTAAAAGATGTTCTTTGGGAATGATCGCTCCTGGCGCATAAGTGCCGATTTGGGTTTGGAGTTTGAGATCTCGTAATTCGATGGATGCTAAAGCCATTGCAATTCCTTATTCATTAAAGTGTTGTTTGAGCAGTAATTGCTTTTGCTAGCCGATAAGCGCTAAGCCAGGCACCTTCAACTCTACCGCCATGCAGCCAGTCTCCGCAAAGACCTAATTGGATATCCTCAAAAACTTTAAACCCTGGGTTAGCTACTGTAGAACCGCTCGCATAACGCCAGCGATGAATAGAAATTGCGGCATGCTGACAATCTAAGCCTAGTCTTTTGGCACATTCCAATATTTGTTTACTAGCCTCATCCTTGTCTAGCTCAATCCATTCTTGACTCCACTGTGGATTAGCATGAATCGTCCAAGACTCTTGGCCTTCTCGTTGTGGCTTTGAATTGTTTCTAGAGAGCCAGCTGATGATTTCACCATTAATAAAAGCGGCATCAAAAGGAATACTCTGCTTTTCATTAAATACGGCCATTACCGTCCAGCAACCCAGCATATCGACCTGATTTTTAGCTTCAATCGACTGGTCTACTAAGTTCGTTAGGGCAAAGGCTTGTGGTGACGGAATTGCTAGTACTAAAAAATCAAATTGACCTTCAAGTTTTCCATTTTCAAGACTACTTAGAGTCCATTTCCCATTCTTGTGGGCAATGCTATGAATAGTTTGACTGTAAATAACATCCAAGCTCTTGGCTAAATATTTTCCAGGAGAATTCATGGAGGGTATGCCAACATAGCGCTGATCATTCGAGGCACTCTCTCGCCACTGCTCATCCTCATAGACCTTGAGGTGTGGATGCCATTTAGCGGCAACGCCAGCGGTAAGCCAGGCGTTAAGTTCATCCATAAAAAGAGGGTCTCTTGCCGTGAAATATTGAGCGCCATGGTCAGCAGACCAGCCCTCCCCATTGCGGGTACTCATACGACCGCTTGGTCCACGACTTTTTTCAAATACCTGAACCTTAAAGCCTTTTGCTTGTAATTGAGTGGCGCAGCTCAGACCTGCTAGGCCGGCCCCAATGATGGCGATCGTTGGCCCAGTATTGTGATCAAGCATTTTGAATCAGAATTTTTCTAAATGTTAAGTTGATACGAGAAATAGAAACTTTTTTGCTTTTTAGCAATGTATGCTGCCAAAATTTCTGTGTGGGACTACGCATGATAAGGACGCTAGCATTTTCTAAATAAACAGGAATGGTCGTTTTGTCTTCTTTATGACGAAAGGCAAACTTACGTTGAGCCCCAAGACTAAGTGAGGCAATCGGCGCGCTTGCATCTAGTTCTTTTTCATCATCGCTATGCCAACCCATGCCATCATCGCCATCGTGATAGAGATTGAGGAGGCAAGAATTAAATTCCGATTGAGCAAGTTCTTCCATTTCTTGCTTGATTGATAGCAATTCTGGCGTCCAAGCTTGCGGGTTCTTTTTAACTCCAGAGTAGGTATATGAGCAATCCGAATCCCCAACCCAAGCTACCTTACGGCGGGTGGTGATCTTTTTACCAAATAGGATGAGCTGATCAGATTCCCATGCAAGCGATCTCTGTAGCTGATCCATTAAATTGGCGGCATGAACATCGCTTAGTACCTCCGGTAGGTACTGGGCAGAACCATCCCTGGGCAGCAGATTAATCGGGCTGTCAGAGTGCCTAAATTCAAATAAGGAGCTTTGCATTACTGAAAGGGTTTTGCGGCAAGCGCTAGTTCTATAAAAACCCTAGAATAGCCTTAAATTCAATTTCTTGAAGGCGGCAAATGAACCAATATCTTTACACCTCGTTTATTACCTTGCTTACGGTTTTACTGATGCTTGGCTTAACGTTTAATGTGGGCAGAGCCAGAGGTAAATATCAGGTCAAAGCACCTGCAGTTTCAGGTCATGAGCTCTTTGAGCGTGCCTATCGTATCCAGCTCAATACGATTGAAAGTGTATTGATGTTTTTACCTGCCCTATGGCTTTATGCCATCTTCATTGGAGATAAAGGGGCCGGTGATTCTGGCGTTATTTGGTTAGTTGCTAGGCTTGTGTATGCGATTTCTTATCAACTCAACCCATCTAAGCGGGGTTTAGGTTTCTTGGTATCTATTTTGGTAATAGCCGGTTTATGGACTGGTGCTGCCTACGGCATCTTTCATCAGTACATGAAGGTCTAATCGTGAAAGCTCCAGATAAGCGCTGCTGTGGCTCCGGTGTTTGCATCATTAATGATGCAGGCGAGTGCTGGTGTGGACAGGTTTGGGATGGTGAAAAAATGGCTGCACCAAGCTTAAATCTGAATGTGTCGGCATCCCCCAGTCGGAATTCAGACTCGGATAAGACTGAGCCTGAGCATTGATGCTTTTTATTTCATGCTGTATTGCAGACCAATTTCAATTAATGAAAACAATTAGGAGATTTAAATGATTCAAAAGTTACGCATCAAACTCGCTCGCTTCATTCTGGGTAAACATTGCCCTTGCTATCAAATGGGCTATCACAATATGGTTGATTTTCAACAACGTAGTGCTGACCAGTTAGCCAAAGCTCAAGCGCGTAGCAAGTAAGTTATTTATCGGTAATTCCTAGGGCATGGATATGAGCGTGAGACGTTGGCAAATGCGCAGAAACTGTGCTTTGACTCCGAAGCAGTTGCTCCAGTTTTATATTGTCCTGGTCTGCCTCTCATTAATTGTCGCAACTGGCTTTTTCTTGGCTGGGGTGTGGGTTATTCCCATTTTTACAGCCTTAGAGTTAACTGCAGTAACGATTGGTTTCTTAATCTACTGCAGGCATGCCCTTGATTCAGAAACGATTGAGGTTGATGGCAAGCGCCTGATAGTTAAAAAGTTCATTGGCTATAAAGAAACTTTTTACGAGTTCAATACCCAGTGGGCAAAAATTGAACCTCCGATAGAGGGCTCAAAAATATTTCATATTAGCCAATCCAACATGCGGGTTGAGCTTGGGCAGTTTATTCGATACGAACAACAGCTTGCTTTGATTAGGCAGATGCGAGCGTGCTTAGGTTGATTGTGTATTGCTTAATTTCCATGCTATCAGGATGCTGGAGAAAATTTGAGTGCATAGCAATATAAAAGTAAGGCTGTTGACGATTACAAAGTAGTTTGCAAAAGGTGAGAGCATTACAGGCATGCCATCTTGCAGCGCTGTTTCTCTTAAGTAATCCATGCGCGGTATGAGTAAAAAACTTGCCACCCCAACAGCGACTATCAATATCAACGATGGCAGACGAACTACTTTCAGTTGAGAGATGCCGCGCTTAATCAAGATGTTGGAGAGACTGAGGATGATAAAAGCGCATCCTAAAAATTAATACGAGAGATGTTGCATCAGTAGGTGGGCAATCATTCCAGCCGCTTGAGAATCTTCCATTAAAAGATAGGGAGCGAGGCACCCAAGGGCTTGAGCCATGATGCCGCCGGCCATCAGGCAGGCAAGCAAGCGCAGTAAGCGCAGTGATAAGCGGTATTTGATCGTAGAGGCTTCAACCATGGGATAAAAAGGGTTAATTAATGCGCTGCAGCACAAAGTTGGAATCAGTTTCATACTAGCCCTAATCTAATTTTTATGCCAAATACATCATGGAAGTCACTAAAGCAGTCAAGGTAGCCCTAAACGCCTTGGTCGATATTGCAAGCCACTCTACCAATGGTCAGCTAGTACCTGTTCCAGAAATAGCTCAGAGACTTCAGATGTCGATTAGTCGTATTGAGCTTTTACTACGACCTCTTCGGGAGTCGGGCTTAGTGATTGGAATCAAAGGGCGAACTGGCGGCTATCAGCTCCTAAAAGATCCTCGCATGATTACGATTAAAGACATCGTTTTGGCGATGAACCGTATTAAAAAGAGAAAAGTAGAGGTATCTGATATTGCAAAAGAACTTTATCAGTCTCTAGAGACTTATATGATGAACTGCATCTCTAATGTGACCTTAGCATCTGCTATAAAAGACTATATTCCACGCTTTAGTGAGGCACAAACTGCGCCTGAAAGAAAACCCTACTTTCCTATCGAGTCTGAAGTGAAGGCGAAGCAAGAAAAAAGACCTAAGGGAGAGTTTCAGAAAGTGGTGAAGACTTCATTTAAAAAGTCAGAAGAATTCCCGCGCGGCCCAAACTCAATTTTTAGCTTTGCTGACTATCTGAATAAAAATTCACCAGCAAACTAAAGCTGCCAAGTTATTTGCCGTGGACATCAAAGAGGTTTCCTATCCTGATTTAGCTTTTGTAGATATTGAAACCACGGGGTCTCATTTTGATCGTGATCGGATTACAGAGATCGGTATCAAAACGCTTGCAAGCAATCAAATTCAGGTATGGGAACAGTTAATCAACCCAGAAACCTTTATTCCACAAAACATTCAACGACTTACCGGCATCTCCCCCCAAATGGTGGAGAACCAACCCTCCTTTGAACAGATTGCGAGAGAGTTAAAACAAGAGCTTGAGGGAAAAATCTTCGTTGCTCATAACGCCCGATTTGATTATGGATTTATTAAGGCTTCTTTTAAAAGAATCGGAATTGAATTCAAGCCCAAGGTCTTATGTACGGTAAAGCTTTCTAGACTTCTGTTTCCAGAGCAGCCTCGCCATAATCTCGATACCATCATTAATACCCATGGTCTTCAGGTTAGCGCTCGTCATCGCGCACTCGGTGATGCTGATTTATTGCTGCAGTTTTGGAAAGTATGTGAAACAAAGTTTGGTAAAGAAAAACTCAATGAAGTCATCAATCAACTCATTGGTAATCCAAGCCTACCGCCAAATATAGATAAGGCATTGATAGATTCCATCCCCGAGGCTCCTGGCTGCTATATTTTTTATGGCGAAAACAAAATACCTCTCTACATCGGCAAAAGTATCTCCTTGCGTAGCAGGGTAATGGGGCACTTTCAAGGAGCCCTAACGCAGCGTAAAGAAATGAAACTCTCTTTGCAAATCCGAGATATTGATTGGATCGAAACGAGCGGAGAGCTTGGCGCCCTTATTTTGGAGTCTAGGCTAATCAAAGAGCGTATGCCTAGTATGAACATCAAGCTGCGTAGATCAAAAGACCTGTGTGCTTGGAGTCTGGTTGAGGATGACTCTGGGGTGCTTACACCCGTCTTGGTTACACATCATCAACTAGCCCCTGGCTTGCAAGAGAACTTATATGGCTTGTTCTACAGCAAACGGGAGGCGCATGCATATTTGAAGGCTATTGCTAAGAAACATCATCTTTGTGAAGCATTGCTCGGTATAGAGAAGAGAATTGAAGGTAAAGCCTGTTTTGGATATCAGGTAAAGCAGTGCGGGGGCGCCTGTCTCAATCTCACCCCGATTAGCCTGCATAACCTACAGCTGAAGACAGCGCTAGAGCTCTTCAAAGTTCAGGTGTGGCCTTATGCTGGCCCTATTGCGATTAAAGAAGGTGGCGAGATGATTGTGATTGATCAATGGTGCTATCTTGGTACTGCCATTAATCAAGATGAGCTTTATGAGCTCGCAGAATCTGGCGAAGCTGAGTTTGATTTGGATATTTACAAGATAGTCAAAAAAGCCTTATCGGGTGTCTATAAACAACATGTGATGCCCATTAGTATGCAATCATCTTCCAATCAATGACTACTGCAATCTACTGGTTTAGAAACGATCTTCGCTTAGAAGATAACCCAGCCTTGATGTTGGCTTGCAAGAGCGCTGATTATCTCCTACCTATTTACGTTCATGACAAGCGCTTAGAAGAAGAAACTCCATGGGGATTCCCAAGAATCAGTGAGCACCGTAAAGTATTTTTACAAGAGTCATTAGAAGATTTAAGAGCGCAGCTAAGAAGCTTAGGATCTGATTTGGTTGAACTTTCTGGTGATTTTAGGGAGGTATTTTCAAATCTACGCACTCAACTTGGCGTAAGTCAGATCTATTGTGAGCAAATTGAAGTACCCGAAGAATTGCAGCAAGTCTCTGCGCTGCGAGATATTGGCTTTGAGGTTCAAACTATATGGCAATCGAGCATGTTAGATCCTCAGTCTTTGCCATTTCAATTGAAGCAAATGCCAGATATCTTCACGCAATTCCGGCAACAGATTGAAAAATCAAAATTGAGATTTGCAAAGCCTGTAGATAGCGTACAAGTGATTCCGCCATTGCCAAATGATGGAGCGGCTTATGGCCTGCAAACTGGGGTCGACACTAAGACTGGCAATAGCTTGTTTATCGGCGGGGCTAGTAGCGCGAATGCGCATATTCATCAATACTTTGAGCGTCGTCTAGTCGATACCTATAAGCTCACTCGTAATCAGCTCGTAGGTATGGATTACTCCAGTAAATTTTCTCCTTGGCTTGCTTTGGGTTGTTGCTCTACAAGAACTATTGCAAATGCGCTCTCAGACTATGAGAACCGGTATGGTGCAAATGACGGTACTTACTGGCTTTGGTTTGAGTTGCTTTGGCGGGATTATTTCCGCTTCCTACACTTTAAGTATGGACCTAGACTTTACCGGTCAGCTGGTCTGGGTAGTAACAGAGGCAATTCATTTGATGGTCTCAAATTCAATCAGTGGGCCTCAGGAAATACTGGGACGCCCTTGGTCGATGCCGCTATGCGTGAATTAAGCAAGACAGGTTTTCTATCTAACCGCATGCGTCAGATTGTGGCAAGCTTCTGGATATACGATATGCAAGGTGACTGGCGATCCGGTGCTGCATGGTTTGAATCTCAACTCATTGACTACGATGTGTATAGCAACCAAGGAAATTGGCTCTATATTGCCGGCAAAGGTACAGATCCCAGGGGTGGCAGACCATTTAATGTCGCCAAACAAGTAAAGGACCATGATCCTGATGGCGTATATCAAAGGATGTGGCTAAACGAGGCTGCCTAGTACGCTGGGGTAAATGCCTAGAGCAATTGACATGTGAGCTCTCTAGTATTAGCGAATGTCTCAGCTAATCGAATTAACTTATGTAAGTGAACCAGCTCAAAATATGTCTTTTTTGGGTTTGATGCGTCTTTTATATCACTCATATTCGAATAACCAAGCCCTGGCCATCACTGGCGCGCTTATTTATGAGAATAATAAATTTGGTCAAGTGATTGAAGGGGCGGAAAAAGATATCGAAGCCTTATGGCAAAAAATTCAAAAAGATGGCCGACATAAAAATGTTCGCTTAATTGAGGCCAAGCCTATTAGCGAGCGAAGCTTTAGTAAATGGACCATGGTTTTTCAAGGAAGTGAAGAGATTGCCAAAACCCTGCCAGAAGTGAGTGCTGCGGTTGAGGATATTGAGTTTCCGGTAGGTCACCCATTATTAATTGCCTTGAGAGATAGCGGTTAAGAAGACTGGGTATTCATCGGTATTTGCTTTACTGATTAGACTTCAATCTAGTAAACCCTTTAGCAAAATCAATGACTTAGGAAAAAACTCCTAGGTCATTTTTCTATCTGTGTCGCTCAAGAATTAAGTAATTGATATCGGCTATTGACACAATTGCCGTTCCTCGATAAATTAAACAAGTGTTTAATAAAACTTAAATAAGGCATGGAGACAATGAAAAAAATTAATCGCGCTGATTTAACGGCAGCTTCAGAAAAATATAAAAATTGGGGTAAGTGGGGACCAGATGACGAGATTGGAACTCTGAATTTCACTAGTCCAGAAGACATTGTCTCGGCAGCACAATTGGTTCGTAAGGGCAAAGTGATTTCATTGGCTCTCAATTTTGATAGCAATGGCCCTCAAGGAGCCAAGACAAAATATCCATCCATGGGACGCATTAATCCTGTGCACACCATGCTCCGTACAGGAACAGATGCCTATGCGGGTGTATTGGATAAACGTGGCATTCGTGCTGCTGACGATATGGTTGTGATGCCTCTTCAATGCGGTACCCAATGGGATGGATTGGGACATGTTTTTTATGAAAACTACATGTATAACGGCTACGATTGCCGTGAAGTCTCTTCAGCTGGTGCAGCAAAATGCGGCATCGAAAAAACGAAAGCCAAGATGGTTGGGCGAGGCATCTTGCTCGATGTAGCAAGAGCTAAAGGAATGGATTGCTTGCCTGATGGTTACGGCATTACCTGTCAGGACTTAGATGACACCGCCAAGAAGCAGGGTATCGAAATTAAGCGCGGCGATTACATCATTGTTCGTACCGGTCAGATGGAAGAAAAAATTAAATCCGGAAGCTGGGATGGATATCCTGGTGGCGATGCTCCTGGATTTGCATTTGAAACCCTTGAGTGGATTCAGCGCACCGAGTTGGCAGCATTAGCTAGCGACACCTGGGGATGCGAGGTTCGTCCAAATGAATCTGAGGCTGGCATCAATCAACCATGGCATTGGATCACCATTCCAATTATGGGCATGACGATGGGCGAAATTTTTTATTTGAAAGACATCGCTGATGACTGCTTAGCAGATGGCATTTATGAATTTATGTTTGTCGCTCCTGCCATTCCAATTACTGGGGCTGTTGGTTCGCCGACTAACCCGTTAGCAATTAAATAAGAGCCTTAGGCCAAAAAATTCCATACATGTGGATTGGAGACAAAATGCGTATTTCTGTTTGCGACGTATGCAGTGATTTCTATAAGGTACTGCGGCTCGGGCTGATTGGTGGTCTTAGCCTGTTGGCAATCAACGCTATGGGGGCTTATCCTGACAAACCTATCAAATTGGTTGTCGGATTTCCTCCTGGCGGGCCAACAGATATGACCGCTCGTATTATTGCGCCGAAGCTAGGTGAACTCCTGAGGCAGTCTGTTTTTATTGAAAATAAGGCAGGTGCAGGGGGCAACGTTGCCGCGCAGGTGGTAGCGAATTCTCCTCCCGACGGCTACACCTTTTTGGTGAACTCTGCAGCTTTTGCGGTAAATCCAGCGCTGTATGGCGCGGCAGCGGGTTATAGTCCGGAAAAGAATTTTGTGCCAGTAGTGTTCGTTTCCACTCAGGCTAATGTTATTAGTGTGAATGAATCTGTTCCAGTAAAAACATTGGCTGAACTTAAAGAGTATTCGGCTAAGAATAAATTGTCGTATTCAAGCCCAGGTTATGGAACAACGCCACATTTAACTTGTGAAAATGTATTTCGCTTGCAATGGAAGCAAGATATTAATCACATTCCGTACAAAGGCGCTGGCCCTGCTTCAATGGCTGTAGTCGGTGGTGAGACTCCTATTGCTTGTACAGCAGTAGCTGGCGTGTACCAGTTTTCTAAACAAGGAAAAGTGCGCATCTTAGCAATCTCCAGTGAGAAGCGCTCTCCTAACTTGCCAGATGTCCCTACCTTAATTGAATTAGGGTATCCGCAAATTAAGGATTACACCTGGTCTGCAATGATGGCTCCAATCAAAACACCCAATGACATTGTTCTGAAGATGAATCAAGCGGTCAATACAGTTCTACAGATGCCTGATGTCAGGGAGCAGATGGATAGGGCTGGTTTAGTTGTGATGGGCGGAAATCTTCAGCAGACCAATGAATACATGGGTGAGGAAGTTACCCGCTGGTCGGCTATTGTTAAAGCGCTGGGGGCTAAGGTTGAGTAGGAGGAGCTAAGAAACCTTGTTCGCAAAAATCCAAAATTTCAGGGATAGCTTGCGTGAGGTTTCCTCCTTTACATCGACCTTTTGAGATCACTTCTATGCGACCAGTATTGGACGCTACATACAAATATAGACCCATGACAAAAATTAAGCGCCAGGAAATGGATTCTGCACTTAATTTAGGAAGAGTTGTTTTCAACTCCTCCATAAAGCGTAGGCTAGTTTTGTCATATAGCTTTGATCGCAAAGCGTTTTCAATACTTTTTGGTTCGTTATGAAGGCGTGCTTGCAGCTTTACAAAGCTTTTTCCGCCCTTATCTTCATTTGCCATCCGCAATGGGGGGTAGATAAATGCGTATATCAATTCGCGCAAAGGTATCGGTTTATTTTTGGCTCTTGTTTTAGCTTCACTCAAGAGCGTGTTGCGTTCTTCCAGAATAATGCTGGCGCGTCGCTCAAATACGGCGTTAAACAACCCCTTTTTATTTTGAAAATGGTAATTAATCAATGCCTGATTTACTTTTGCGCGGGTTGCAATATCGCGCACCGTAGTCATGGCATAGCCGTGTTCAGAAAACAGGGCTTCTGCAATGTCGAGCAAACGCACGGCAGTGGTATTGCTTGAATGAGGACGTACTTTTTTAACCATTATTTTTTTAATTAATTTCAAATCACTTTAACAAAAGGAAATGCGATGAGCAAAACAATTTTGACATGTGCAGTAACAGGGAATTTAACAAAACCAGAGATGACCCCTTATCTCCCTATAACGCCGCAGCAAATTGCTGATTCTTGCTTGGGCGCGGCTGATGCAGGGGCTGCAGTAGTCCATATCCATGTACGCCACCCAGATACCGGCAAGCCATCCATGGAAGTGGATCATTATGCCGAGGTTATTCAGCTTATTCAAAAACACAATAAAGAGCTCATTATTAATTTAACAACAGGCCCAGGCGGTAGATATGTGCCAACTGAAGGTGATCCTAAGTTATTTGCGCCTGGCACTACCTTATGTGACCCGCTAAAGCGCGTAGAGCATATTGCAAAACTAAGGCCTGATATTTGCTCTTTAGACTTGAACACAATGAATTCTGGTCCAGACGTGGTGATGAATACGCCCTCTAACGTCCGTAAGATGGCAAAAGTAATCAGAGATGCAGGCGTAATGCCTGAGTTGGAGATCTTTGATACTGGGGATTTAAATTTAGCAAAAGATTTATTTAAAGATGGCACGCTTGAGGGTCCGGGTTTGTATACCTTTGTCATGGGTGTGAAATACGGTCTCAATACTGATCCTGCAACTCTGCTTTATATGCGAGATCAACTGCCTGCGGGTGCTCAATGGGCGGCATTTGGTATTAGTCGCGCTGAATTTCCGATCGTTGCACAAGCATGGCTCTATGGCGGACATGTTCGAGTTGGCATGGAAGACAATATTTACCTTGAAAAAGGTGTGCTCTGCGAAAGTAATGCTCAGTTAGTTGAGCGTGCTCATCGTATTCTGAGGGATATGGGTGGTGAATTGGCTTCATCCAACGAGGCGCGCGCGATGCTGGGTCTCAAGAAAACCAATTCATAGAGGCAACAATGGAGCACCCAAAAGGCTACGTTCGTCGCATTGTTACAGGTCATGATGCTGAGGGGAATGCCATCGTTACACACGATGGTGCGGCCCCCTCAGTCCATTCCAATCCCCTAAGAGTTGGATTTTATTTAACGAATTTGTGGCATACCGACGCAATGCCAACTCCAATTGATAATTCACCGGATACTACTTCACGCCCATTGCAATTAGAGCCCCCAAAAAATGGCACTGTTGTAAGAATTATCGAATTCGGTCCTGAGGGCGAGTGGCTTCATAAATTGGCTCAAAATGAAGCGAAAAGTGTCTTTGGCTCCATGGGTACCAATAAGGCCTCTACCTATGAAGCTGGCGCCCATCCTCTCATGCATCGCACTGAAACGGTAGATTATGCGGTGGTGCTTGAGGGTGAAATTTATCTTGTATTAGATAAAGAGGAGCGTCTCATGAAGCAAGGTGACTTCTTGGTAGAAAGAGGGACAAATCATGCTTGGAGTAATCGCTCCGGTAAGCCTTGCAAAATGCTTTTTGTGTTGATTGATGGCAAGTTTGATCCTGAGATTCAGAAATACTTTTAAGGTAAATCATGAAGGCTTTATTGCGCTCATTAGCTTGTATTTGTGTTCTGTTTTTTCTAGGTTCTACGCACTTTGTGAGCGCTCAAAGCTATCCAGATAAATCAATCCGCTTGATGGTAGGTTATGCACCCGGTGGCCTGACTGATGGAGTTGCGCGTACTTTGTCCCCGCAATTATCTGAAATACTGAGCAAGCAAGTAGTTGTTGAAAATCGTGGCGGCGGCGGGAGTTCAATTGCAACTGATGTAGTCGCTAAAGCACAGCCTGATGGCTATACGCTTCTCATGGCAGATCAGGCATTAATTAGTAATCCCAGCTTATTTCCAGCATTGCCCTACGATACCTTCAAAGACCTTCAGCCAGTAGCTCTTGTTGGAACGGCGGCTTCGGTGATCGTCGTAAATTCATCGGTGCCAGTTCGAGATTTAAAAGCCCTGATTGCTTTGGCTAAGAGTAAGCCAGGTACTTTGAACTATGCATCGGGCGGAAATGGAACGATGACGCATTTGGCTGGTGAGTTATTTAAACAAGTTGCTCGTGTTGATATTGTGCATATTCCTTATAAAGGCACTGGCCCTGCAGTTGTTGATTTACTGGGGGGTCAGGTGCCAATGATGTTCAGTAGTATTGGGCCTGTAGCGCAATACATCAAGTCAGGGCAACTAATTGCCTTGGCAGTTACAGGAGAAAACCGCTCACCTGCGTTGCCTAATGTGCCAACCCTCTCTGAATTGGGTCTTGCGCAAGCAACGGTAATTGGTTATTGGGGAGTAATGGCACCCGCGGGGATGTCTAATGAAATTACCGAAAAACTTGCAAAGGCTATAAATGAAGCGGTTAAGCGTCCCGATATGAATCAGCGACTTGTCAATCTAGGGATTGATCCGTCTTTTGCATCAGGACCCCGTTATGAAAAGATCTTAAGCGCCGAGATTCCTAAATGGAGTCAGGTAATTAAGAATGCCAATATCCGAATTGACTAAGCTTTAGAAAGGCGCCAGTGAGAATCGTAGACATTAGAGAAGTTGCGATACCCTTGAATTCAAGTATCCGCAATGCGGTATTTGATTTTAGTGAGATGACTACATCAGTAGTGGCGGTGATAACGGATGTGATTCGCGATGGTAAGCCCATAATTGGATTTGCCTTTAACTCTACAGGGCGCTATGCCTGTGGTGCGCAAATGCGGGATCGTTTGATTCCACGCATTATGAAAGCCAATCCCGAATCCCTATTAAATGATGCAGGTAATAATTTAGATCCTGAAAAAATACTAAGCTGCATGATGCAGCGAGAAAAACCAGGTGGACATACGGAGAGATCTGTAGCTGTTGGAACTATTGAGGTTGCCATTTGGGATGCGGTTGCAAAGATTGAAGGCCTGCCATTGCATGTCACCTTGGCAAACCAGTTTTCTGGCGGAAAAGTGCGCAAAGAAATTCCTTGCTATGTAGGCGGTGGGTGGTACGCACCCAATAAAGGAATTCCTCAACTATTGGAGGAGATTCAGAGTCGACTTGATCAGGGTTACACCACCATGAAAATCAAGGTTGGTGGCGCTCCTATAGAAGAGGATATTGCCCGAGTAGAGGCTTCCTTGAAGATTGTTGGAGGAGGGCAAAATTTGGCAGTAGATGCTAATGCGGGGCTGAGTCCAGAGCGTGCACTTGCTTACGCTAAAGCACTACAACCTTACCAACTGCGATGGTTTGAGGAGCCTACCGATCCGCTAGATTTTGCCTTACTTGCAGAAATTGTTGACATCTATTCAGCGCCGATAGGAACTGGAGAAAATCTATTTTCAACACAAGACATCCGCAATCTCGTTCAGTTCGGTGGCTTACGTAAGGAGACTGACATTATTCAAATTGACATTCCACAGTCCTATGGAATCGTTCAATTTAGTAGAACATTGAAAATGCTGGAGGATCGTGGCTGGGGAAGGCATTCCATTTTCCCTCATGGAGGTAATCAAATGACATTGGCAATTGTTGCTGGCTTTGGTTTGGGTGGATGTGAAGCATATCCAGGAACATTCGGAGTCTTTGCGGGATTTGCAGACGATTCTCAGGTTGCTAATGGAAAAATCAATTTATCCGAGCGGCCTGGCATTGGTTTTGAAGGACAAAATGCCCTTTATGAAATCATGCGCAATATTGTTTGGTGTTAGCTATCACCCGGGAGAGCAATGAGTTCCTTTAAACCAGTAGATGAATTAAATGGCAAGGTTGCGGTAATTATTGGCGGCAATGGCGCCGTCGGATTTGCTACGGCCAAACGATTGGCTAAATTAGGTGCAACTTGTGTATTGATTGGGCGACATTCCCTTGAAAGGGAGGTCGAGCAGATCAAGCAATTGCCTCCTGGTAAACATTTTTGCTTGAATGCTTCAATTACGGATTCGGCCACTTTAATTGCCGCAGCAAAAGAAGTCGAAAGACGTGTGGATAGATGCGATATCTTGGTGAACTCAGCAGGCTTTACAAAACCAGTCCCAGCTGCAGATTTGAATGCATTAACAGATGACTTAATTGATGAGGTATTGAAGGCCAATTTTCGAGGGGTTTTTGCTTCGATTAGGGCATTTCAGCAGCTGCTTAAGGCAAATGGCGATGGATTGGTTGTGAATGTCTCTTCAATTGCTGGCTTCACTGGTGTTGGCAGTAATCTTGCTTATGTCGCTGCTAAGGCGAGTCTTGATATTGTGAGTGAGTCTTTAGCAAAAGTTTTAGCGCCGGAGATACGCGTCTTATGCGTGTCTCCAGGTGTAGTGGATTCTGGTTTTGTACCGGGACGCGGAGTCGACTTCAATGATAAAACTGCAGCAACAACCCCATTAAAGCGTATTGGCACCCCTGATGATGTTGCGGCTGCGATTGAAGCTTGCGCAACACGATTAAGATTTTCAACAGGAACCCGAATAGTGGTTGATGGTGGTCGACACCTCTAATTCGAAGGAGGAGACCGGACTCAAAAATAATATAGAAAGAGACTATGAGATTATTTAGCTTTATTCAAAACGGTAAAAAAAGTATCGGCGTTCTTTGCAAGAAAGATTCGAATGAATTTGTAGATTTATGTGCTACGAACTCAAGTATTCCAACAGATTTGTACGGTCTGATTGCGATAGACCCTCAGTTTACAAAAGCAAAAGAAGCACTTTCTAATCCGAATGCTGTCATCAAAAATATTGCTGATATTCAGTTTGATATTTTGATTGATCGCCCTGGAAAGATAGTCTGCATGGGTCTGAACTATGCTGACCATGCTAAAGAGGGCGGCAATGCTCGGCCAGACTACCCAAGCTTTTTTCTACGGGGCCCTAGTTCGCTTACCGCACATCAGGCTTGCATCATTAGGCCCAAGGTATCCGATAAGTTGGATTATGAAGCGGAGTTGGCTTTTGTTGTTGGTAAAAAGGCACGTAATTTAACCAGAGAAAACGCGCTGGATTGTATAGCTGGCTACAGCATCTTTAATGATGCTAGCTTAAGAGATTACCAGCGCAAAACAACCCAATGGACCATAGGTAAAAACTTTGATCAGACCGGAGGATTTGGTCCATGGCTGGTAACGCCAGATGAATTGCCGCTGGGCGCGCATGGCCTACAAATTCAGTCAAGATTAAATGGCGCAGTAATGCAGAATGCAAATACCAAGGATTTCTTATGGGATGTCGTAGAAACCATTGTCTTGATAACAGAATGCATGACCTTGGAGCCTGGTGATGTAGTGATTACAGGAACGCCTGCAGGAGTAGGCTATGCTAGAACCCCACCAGTATTCATGAAGCCTGGCGAGATCTGCGAAATTGAAATCGAAAATATTGGTGTATTGCGTAATTCGATAGAGGATCAGACCTAATAATCTTCAGAACAATAGGGACTCTCACTGGAAATAGTGGGGGCTTTGACTTCAAGCGCATATTCAATAGGCTTGCTATCCTTAGCCTTGTTTTCCTATATTTGAATTGCAATCAATGAATATCCATGCCGATTACAGTAAGCGAGTTGTCATTAATCACCATGACTTACCTTGGGTGCCTAGTCCTGAATTCGGGATTGAAAGACGCATGCTCGATCGCATGGGTGATGAGGTAGCAAAAGCAACCTCAATTGTTCGTTACCAGCCTGGCTCCAAATTTCAAACACATACCCACGAGTTTGGTGAAGAGATTCTTGTTTTAGAGGGTGTCTTCAGTGACGAAACTGGTGACTATCAAGCTGGCACCTACATCATGAATCCGCCGGGTTCATCGCATGCACCCTATAGCCAATCTGGCTGTACGCTGTTTGTTAAGCTCAGACACCTTGGCCCAGAACAGGTCGAGCGAGAAATTATTGACACCACAAAAGCACCTTGGTATCAGGGCATGGTCCCTGGTCTTACAGTCATGCCGCTGATGCAGCAGGGAAGCGGATCGACTTTAGTGCGCTGGGCTCCTCAAACCTATTTCAATCCACACAAACATTATGGCGGCGAGGAAATCTTTGTTGTTGATGGTGTATTTGAAGATGAGCATGGCCGCTACCCTGCAGGTTCATGGATCAGAAGCCCTCATATGAGTCTGCATCAGCCTTTCAGTAAAGAAGGCTGCACTATCTTTGTAAAGACGGGGCATTTGCTGTCATAAGCCCAGATGAGATTGGAGGCGGAAGCCTAGAATCGAACCAGGGTAATGAGATTTGCAATCTCATGCATAACCACTCTGCCATTCCGCCACAGCTGCCTTTATAACTGAAAAATATTTTTTCCGCTGGATGGATGATCTGGTGCTGAACTCTATTCAGTAACAGCATGCACTAACTTGTCATGAAACCTTCATCAGATTGACTTATCCCCCTCTTACATTGATTGAACAGAAATTTATTTCTAAATCATATAAAGGGTAAGGAAAAGATGAAAACGCTTATTAAAAATTTCATGGGGCGTAGACCTCATTTCTGTTTCATCATGATTGCTGCAAGTTGCTTGGGAATTGGCTTGGCCGTAACTCAGGTTCAAGCAAATATTCCGGATGCTTCAACAGAATCGAATAATCCGCACCATCTCCCAAATGAATTTAATCCAAAGTTACAAACCTTGGATGAAAAGATTCAAATAGCCACCCTTGAGGCAAAGAAGGTTCTTGGCATGACACAAGAGGGGGTTTCACAGGAGCTTGAGACTATCCACAGTATTGCCTTCAAAGGAGTGACTGTCAGCTCTAAGCCAGTTTTTGATTACACCACTGGTACATCAAACTAATTCTGTAGGGGGCTAGGTATTAAAGCCTAGTCCTCTAAATCCTCGCTGCTGTCATCGATTCGATATTCCACTTTGATTTTCTTCAGTATCGGATGCAGCAGTGCATCCCTGCTTTTTGAAGTGGGATCAGTTAAATAGCAATAGCCATAAAAAGGAATCGGTTCTTTTTCAGCCAGCTCTCGATCTTCAGTAGTAAAGGTAGTCATGGTGCTCTCCCTAAATCAATCAGATGGTTACCTATGGGCTGTTGGAACAAACGAATCGCAACCAGTAGCAATCCGAATTGATCCACATCTCCCATAAGTAGATTGCATTCTTAGCGTTTTAGTGTGACTTGTCTATCGCTTCCAAAATTATTTTTTGATAAATTTTAAGAGGTGAAATTGTCATATTTGAGCCCTTTATCTCAAGCTTAAATATGACAAAAAGTGATGAAAAAATTCATAAAGATGTCACATGAAAGGTAGAGCATTTCAGTCGAGTTCAATGCAAAATTGGAGGAGCATCAACATGACAGATCAACACTTAAATGACAAGGTCATTAACTTTAGAAGAATGGCTGCGGAGTATTTTCAAAAAGCGGCCTGGAATCAGTTATTAGCCTTGGATAATTACAGGGAAAACAACTTTGAAGTGGCGGAGCGCTTTGCCCAACTTTCTTTCGATGATCAAATGAATGCGGTAGAGTATGCAGAGTTGGCAGATGCCGAATCAGGACTCTTGCTAGATTTGGAGTTATTGGAGGAAAGTTGATCGTTAAGAGTGGCCGAGTGGCTATCAAAGTTTTAGCTGCCTTATTCCTGGCGATTGGAATTTCATATCAAGCTGCTTCAGCTACTGTTGCTAGAAGCGATATTCTTTTGCACATTGCCACTCAGTGTGTTGATCCATCCAAAACTAATTATTGCTCTAACTGTATGCTGCCAAGAGCGGATGCAGGCTGTGGAAATATTTCAGAGTGCAAGAAAACCAACGAAGTTTGGGCGCTCAATAAAAAATATACCGCAATCAGAGATATTAAGATGTGCGGTTGTCCGGCTAGCTTTGTTCATGGGCTGGCGATACCTAGAGATGTCATCACTGGTATTGAGGATCCTAATCGAGAAGAGGATATCTGGCAATTTGCTTGGGTCATCGGCCTGGAGCGTATTGAGCCAGAATCACTGGCATTGGTAGTCAATCCCAAATCAGAACGATCACAGAATCAACTGCATGTGCATATTCTCAGGTTGGATAAAAATGCACGCGCAACATTTTCTGGCTATTCCCATGCGTATATTCAAAATCTCGATCAGGTTTGGGGTATCGCTCAAAAGATTGCTAATTCTCAAGGCTTAAGTGATTATGGGGTCTTGGTTGCCCAAGAGTCTTCTGGTCGATATATCGTGCTTGTTAGTCCCCAGAGCCCTGAGGCTGCTTTTACGGTATGGAATTGCAATCATTAGCTACTCAACCAGCATCAATTCAATAGCAAGCTTTATTGAATGTGCATTTTCGGTTTGGGTATAGTAATAGTTATCAGCAGGCCATCTCAATAACTTAATTGCAAGCCATGAAAAAACTAATTTCCATTTTGATTCTGGGTATCTTTGTAGGAGCAAATTCTTCTACTGTTTTTGCTAATCCTCCGGTTGCTCCGTTTTATGCATCCCTCCAGAACATGACCCCAAGCGGTCAATTGGGTCAGGTAATCAAGAAAGAGCCTGTTCAAACCTCGGTAAAGGGTGCTCAGGCATGGAGGATTGCTTATATTTCTTCGGATTTTGGTGGCAAGAAAACAATTGTGACTGGCCTAGTAGTTGCCCCAAAAGGAGTGCCGCCTAAAGAGGGTAGGCCCATCATGACTTGGGCGCATGGTACGACGGGTGCTGCTCAAAATTGCGGCCCATCACAGGTTCTGGACCCTGTAGTCCCGCTCAATGAATATTTTTTAATTGGCGGAAACTCTTGGACGGATTATGGAATCCCTGCTGTTGAAGAATTTATTCAAGAAGGCTATGTAGTCGTTGCAACTGACTATCAAGGTCAGGGTGGTGGGGGAAGACATCAATACGCTCTCGCTTCTACAAACTCTATGGATACGATTGATGCTGCTAGAGCGGCCAGCTCCATGAAAGAAACTGGCGCCGGTAAGAAAACCATTGTCTATGGCTGGTCTCAAGGCGGTGGCGTAGCAGTGGCAGCAGCGAGCATGCCGGAGTATTTCTCGAAAAAGGATACAGCTGCTGACAATCTTGAATTAGTTGGTTCGGTGGCTCTGGCTCCTGACGATATTGCCATCATGTTGCCTGGAGCTACGGTCGATCAGGCTAGCGCGCAAAAGTCTCTGAGTGGATTGATTCAGATGTTTACTAGTAATGTCTTTGATTTTTCTCACATGGCAATGAGCATGTGGGGAGTGCAGGCCGCCAATTCAAAATTAAAGCTAACGGACATCTTTACCGATGACGGCGCTAAAGTTCTGGATGAGGTTATTAGCAATAAGTGTATGCATGCTTTTGCAGACACGCTAAATTTCAACTTTGGTACCCAGTACAAAACACTCTTGAAACCGCAAATCAATAATCCCCTAGAGTGGACCAAGACCATGGTTAATGGTAGCGTCAATCCTATCAAGCCTATTGCACCAGTAGTCATTTATTGGGGAAATAAAGATACGACTAATCCTCCAATCATGGGTAAGCTCTACCAAGAGCAGATGTGCAAAATGGGCGGCAATGTGAATCGGATTGAATTGCCAGGCAATCAATCGCATTTCACTACACCCGGGGCCTCAAAGCCTTTTTATCTGCCATGGATTAAGGATCGCTTGGCTGGTAAACCCGCCACCAATAATTGTGATCAGGCCGCGCAACTCCCAAGTTAAGCGTTTGGGGCCTATTGCTTTAATTGGGTAGCAATACGCCTAGTCAGTTTGGGTGGGCTTGAATCAATGTGAAAGCGATGGCGCTCTTCTTGCATTAGTAAGTCATCAGCCGTGAATCGATCAAAACGTCTTAAGTAGTCTGCCCAGGTTTCAAATACGAAATATTCTAAAAATTTTCCTGCATGCTCAGCATCCTCAAAGAGACTCCAAGATAGCGCCCCTTGCTTTAGACGTGAACGTCTAGTCTTTGCCATCAATTTTCTGAAATGCTCCACCTGTTCTTTGTGAATATGGTATTCGACTGAGATCATGACTGGACCCTCGTCCAGATCAATATCTCTCGAGGGGTGCGGGCGCTCTATTGGACATACTGGTGTGAGATCTTCTACCTCATGACCATGAATGCGGTGTTTGCGTATTAATAATAGGGCGATGATGCCAAAAATGGCGCTTGCTACTATGCCCGTTGTTACATCAGTTGAATTAGTAATTTTTCCCCATACAACTGCACCAAGTGCACTTCCACCCATCAGACTCATTTGGTAGAAAGACATGCCACGAGCCCTAATCCAATTTGGTAGGGAGAGTTGAGAGGTAGTGCTTAAGGTATTACCAACACTAAACCAAGACATGCCGCTCACAATCATGATGGGTGCTGCATACCAAAGATTGGGTGCGAGCACTACTCCGGCTGAGCTAATAGAGAGAAAAATGATTCCGTAGCTTGCCATTTGCTGCGGTGTAAATTTCTCCCGTAAGTACTGTAGTTGAGAGCCAACAATGATGGCGCCAAAACCAAGGCAAGAGAGTAGCAGGGTAAAAGTGTTGGCATCTCCACCAAAGTGGGATTTTGCGATCACTGGTAATAGCGCCAGCAGACTAGACGACTGCATATAAAACAAAAATGATCGAATCAAAATCGATCTCATAGGTTTAGATTGGCGAATATATTGGGCGCCAACTCGCATGGCGCCAAAGAACCGCTCTCCTGGCAAGGTGGAGATATAACTCTGATTTTTCCAACGCAAGACAATAGCAGTCATGGCTAATGACAGAATCATATTTAAGGCAAATACATATTCAGTACCTACCGATGCAATGATGAGGCCGGCAACTAGTGGGCCAAGAATGCGTGAGGCATTCATGGCGATGGAATTAAGTCCAAGTGCTAGATGCAACGTGTCGCGAGGGACTAAATCTGGAACGATGGCTGCATATACTGGCCAGCGCATTGCCAAGCCAATACCATTAATAAAAGTGAGCAATAGCAAGAATATTGGATCTAGGAGATTAAATACGGCAGATAGAAAAAGTAAGGTTGCATTAATTGCAAGCCATAACTGAGTAAATACTAGGAAGTGTTTTCTATTGAGGATGTCTGCCAGCGCTCCGCTAGGAAGGCCAAACATTAATACCGGTAAGTTAGCGGCAGTTTGAACTAGAGCAATTAGGGTTGCAGATGTCGTTAGGGACGTCATCATCCAGGCTGCCGCTACATCATTAGTGTACATACATATATTAGCCACCAGCCAGGTCGACCATAGTGCTCGGAAGACGGGAATCTTTAAGGGCTCAAGCCATACGGGAAGCTTGGTGGGTAGCAGGGAATCAGCGCTCATAGCATCATTATTCCCTAAACTCTAAAGTTGTGATCGATACTATTCAATCTATCTATAGAAAGGAAGCCATATCAGCCTTAGCCGTACTGCTGCTTCTGTCCTTTATGGCGAGGGTTTTGTCTTATTGGGCCAGGCATCGTTCGCTTGTAAAGTAATGGAAAACAAAGCTCATTAAGAAAGGCAGTCATGACTCACCAACCACGCCGTCATTTTCTGAAAACTACAGTCGCAGGTACCGCAGCAGCAGTTGGCGGTTCGGGGTTCAGTATTCAAACAGCACAGGCTCACACAAACTCTGAGGCTAAGCTAGAAGCCAAGGCAAATCAAATCTCCCAAAAGCTGTTTGCTCAGGATGGTATGGCGGTGCCTATTGCAACTCAGCCTACAGTTTCACCATTGGCAAAAGGTCTTGATCGGACCATGGTCCTTGGTGGAGGGGGTGAATACTATATTGCTTGGTATTGTGGATTCTTTCATGGCCTTTATGAGGCAGGATTGGATATAGCCAATATTCCTGAGATGGTTGTAGGAACATCGGCAGGCTCTTATATGGGCTCCTCACTGTTGTCGGGAGAGTTCGGCCGCCTTCGTGCTGAGTTTGATTTCTTTGGCAAGTTCCCGCAAATCTTTGCAAAGATGGCGCCATTAGCAAACCCTAATCTTAGTCAGCAACGTGCTGATCAAATCAATATGAGCGCAAGTGATGGCAGCATTAAAACGCGCCAGATTATTGGGGCTGCAGCTTTAGCAGCTGACAACACACTCAATAGTGACCATATTGAAAAATTAGCGGCACTTTTGACGGGCGATAGTAAAAAAGATTGGCCTACCGCTCGGATTTTTACAACTGGGATTGATTGCTATTCAGGCGAGCGTTTAATTATTGGTCAAGCCGTTGCTAGAAAAAATAATATTCCATTGGCACACGGTGCTGCAGCCAGCAGCTCGTTGCCCGGTATTGGGGGTCCAACACTATTAGGTCAACGTTATGTCATGGATGGCGGTATCTGCTCCAATCCTGCGCATGTGGATGTTGTGGCTGGATCCAAAAGGGCGCTAGTGATTACTTTAACCGATGGTGTTACTGGTGCGATATTGACGAGCATTCCGCATCCGATTGCACAAAATATTAAAGACGTTCAAGCAACGGGTACAAAGGTGCATTGGATTGTTGCTGGAACTCCTCCTGGAGTTAATCTTCTAGATCCAAAGCAGATTGAAGGCGCTCTAAGAGTGGGGCACGAACGAGCAAAGGTAGAGGTGCCAAAAATTAAGGCCTTTTGGGCGTAAGTTTGAAACATGCTCTATTTAATAGCGGCGTAAGAATGGTATGGAAATTCTAAAAATTCAGTTCTTGAGTTGAATTAAAGGGGGCAATCTTCAATGGCATTCAAAAATGTATTCCTTGTATTGACAATTATTTTTTCAACTGCGTGTCTTTCTCAGGAATATCCCAATCGAACGGTCAAGGTGATTGTGGGCTATCCGGCTGGGTCATCGGTAGATCTTTACACCCGCAACATTAGCTCAAAACTACAAGATAGGCTGAAACAGGCATTTGTTGTCGAAAACAGAGTGGGGGCAGCAGGCACGGTTGCTACTGAAGCGGTAGTTCACGCTAGTCCGGATGGTTACACCCTTCTGAGTACAGCATCTCAGATTGTCATTAATCCTTTTGTGCAAAAGATTTCATTTAACACTGAGAAGGATCTTGTTCCGATAGCTCAGACACTCTCTATTAGCTATCTTTTGGTAACTTCACCGAATTTTCCGGCAAATAATTTAAATGAGTTGGTTGATTATGTTCGCAAGAATCCCAAGAAATTCAATTACGGCTCCTATGGCAATGGTTCTGGACCTCACTTAGCTATGGCCATGCTGCAAAGGGCTTCAGGCATCGAAGTAACTCATGTGCAGTATAGGGGCTCAGGACAAATGTTGACTGCGTTAATGGCAAACGATATACAAATGTCTTTTGATACTACAACTGCCACATTGGAGTTGATTAAGGCTGGAAAATTAAAGGCAATTGCTATAGGCGGCCCTAAAGTGGTTGATGTTCTACCCAGTGTCCAACCCATTGCCCAGCTGTACCCAGGATTTAATTCAGATGGGTGGCAAGGAATCTTTGCTCCAGCCAATACGCCTTCTAATGTTGTTAGGAAACTGAATCTCGAAATTAACCAGATTATCCAAGGAGCAGAATTCCGCGATTTAGCTAAATCAAAAGGCGTTTCAGTTAGCTCTTCTTCACAAGCTGAATTTGCTGACTTCGTTAAGTCGGAGTTAAAGAGGTACGAACAAATAGTTAAAGAAAATAATATATATTTAGATTGAGCTCTAATTGCTTTGCTTGAGCTAAGAGATGGACTCAAGTAAGAATGGTGTAGAGTTTCTGCAAAAGATTGCAAAATAGTGGGAGACAAAATGTATAAATTGAAGGCAATAGTGCTTTTCTTATTCCAGTATTTTTGGATTGCACATGCACAGGCAGAGCTGCCAGCTGGAATAAATGATCAAGCTATCCGGGCTGCCGCACTACAAAGCTTTCCAGAGTATTTAAATTTATTGACTCTACCTAACGATTCCATTGCTAGCGCAAAGGATATCCAAGTTAACGCCGATCAGATTGAGAAACTTTTTCAAAAGAGGGGGTTCTCAACTAAGCAGTTTGCAAACAATGGAAAGCCGCTCGTATTAGCCGAATTCCCCGCAGATCCTGGCAAAAAAACTATCTTGTTCTATATTCACTTTGATGGCCAACCTGTCATCCTTTCTCAATGGAGTCAAGCGAGTTCATGGCAACCCGTATTGAAGAAAAAAGGTGCGGATGGAAAGTGGCAGATAGTGGATATGCAGGAATTGATGAGGCCAGATTTTGATCCTGAGTTGCGGGTCTTTGGTAGATCATCCGCGGATGATAAGGGTCCGATCATGATGTTCTTAGCTTCAATGGATCTCATGAAATCAAAAGGCCTAAAGCCTGCTATGAACATCAAAGTCATCTTGGATAGCGAGGAAGAAGTAAATTCTCCTGGCATTCCTCAGGCAGTTATTCAGAATAAAGAATTCTTAAAGGCAGATGCGCTAGTGATATTTGATATGGCTAGTCATCCTAGTGGCAGGCCTACGGCTATCTTTGGTAATCGCGGGGTGCAGTGGATTAACTTAACAGTCTATGGACCTAAAGCTCCACTTCATAGCGGCCACTACGGTAACTATGTTCCCAATCCCGCTTTTAATCTGGCAAGATTATTAGCCACAATGAAGAATGAGAAGGGGCAAGTTCTCATCCCTGGGTATTACTCAACAACTAAGCTAAGCCCAGAAGATTTAAAAGTGCTTGATGCAGTTGGTGATGATGAGGTAGCTCTAAAAAAACGTGTAGGTATTGCGAGCTCAGATCAGGTTGCCTCAAACTACCAGCGTTCGCTACAGTACCCATCTCTCAATATTCGGGGATTATCTGCAGCAGGTGTTGGGCAAGAAGCCGCCAACATCATTCCAAAAGAAGCGATTGCTGATATTGATATCAGAACAACAACTGAAGCCAATGCTCAATACTTAACTGCTTTGATTAAAAAGCATATAGAGAAGCAAGGCTTTCACATCATTGATCATGATCCAACTGATGCTGAGCGGGCTCAATATCCTTTATTGGTAAAAATTACCGAAGGTTTACCGGCCGAAGCTGCACGTCAACCAATTGATACTCCCGTAAGGAGATGGGTTGAGTCGGCTGAGTTGAGCGCCTATAGTGATGTGGGGGGTATTAAGCCAGTCGTCATTCGGGCATCTGGTGCCACAGTACCAACCCATGAAATTGTTGGTCCATTAGATTTACCCTTTGTTATTGTGCCAACCGTTAATACTGATAACAATCAACATGCATACGATGAGAATCTCCGTATGGGAAATTATTTATCGGGTATGCGCACCATGTTGGGGTTGATGAATACACCATATAAATAAAATTACTAGCCCTAGTTTGGGTATGGCGGGTTAATTAAAAGACATCGGGTTAATACCAATAAATAAAATTACACATTGTTTGCAGTGCAATGTGTAAGCAATGAACTAGTCTCCGTGCTATTCTTTTTTAGCAACTAAAAATAAATAATTCGTTGGAGACAAAAATGAATATTGCTGCCGCAAAATGGATTGCTATTTGTATCTCACTGCTGGTCTTCTTATCCGCACAAGTTTCATTAGCGCAGACCTCTTCGTTAAATTTTAAGGTTAGCGCTTTAAGCGAAAAAATCATCAACGGCCCAATTTCTTTAGCTAAACAAGGTAGTTTTTTTGTGGGTGGTAAAGATATAGAGTCGAATACTTTGTCCACACTCCCGGCATATGCTCAGTCAGGGACTATTACCGTTGATCAAATGTATGTTCGCTATCAAGTGCCCGTAAAGGCGAAGAATAATTCTGTTGTTTTCATACATGGCTGCTGTCTCACCGGTAAGACCTGGGAATCAACCCCAGATGGCCGCATTGGTTGGGATGAATATTTTGTGAAACGCGGATTTCCGACATATGTCATTGATCAGTCAGGACGTGGCCGTTCAGCGGTGAATGCAACTGCGATGAATGCAGCCAAGATGGGCAAGGAATCTCCCGAGCAATTGCCGGTTGTTTTTGCTGCTAGTCATGAATCTGCGTGGGCAATCTTTCGCTTTGGAGGCGAGTATCCAAAAGTCTATGAGGGCATGAAGTTTCCTATTGCTGCACAAAATGGTTTGTGGCAACAAATGGTGCCAGACTGGCTCAACTCGATGCCAACACCAAACCCTACTGTGCCCGCACTTTCTCAGTTATCTAAGCAGTTGAAAAAGGCGGTATTAATTAGCCACTCACAGTCAGGAATTTACCCATTTCAAACTGCGGCACTGAGTGCTGAAGGGGTTTCTGGAATTATTGCTATAGAGCCTGCCGCATGTCCTGCTGCTGACAGCGATTTAACTCCCTATACCAAAATGCCTTTGATGGTTTTATTTGGCGATTATGTTGAGTTATCTCCACGATGGGCGCCACGCTTGAAAGCCTGTCGTGAATTTGTGCAAAAAACTAATCAAGCTGGCGGAAGGGCTGAATTGTTGGTCCTTCCTGAGATTGGTATTAAAGGCAATTCACATATGCTGATGCAGGATAGTAACAGCATCGAAATCGCTGATATCTTGAGCTCATGGATTGAGCAACGCATTAAGAACTAAGGGATTTGGAAAACATGAACACGACTAAAAAAGTAATTTTCGGATTAATAGCTCTTGTAGGGCTTACTCAAGCATTTGCTGCTGGGAAAATCGAGATGAACGAATACATGATTCAGAGTGATACCCCAGGAATTTCTCTTTATGTGCGCAATAAGCATATGGCGGGCATGAAAACATTCTCTCCTGAAAAGACTTTGCTCTACGTCCATGGGTCTACCTATCCTTCTGAGACTGCTTTTGACTTGTCATTAGACGGCACATCCTGGATGGAGTACATCGCCTCTAAAGGCTATGACGTTTGGTTAGTTGATTTACGGGGTTACGGTAAATCTATGCGTCCACCAGAAATGGATCAGCCTGCTGAGCAAAATCCTCCCTTGGTACGTACTAATGTTGCAGTGAGTGATGTCTCTAGTGCAGTTGATTACATTTTGAAAAAGCGCAATATCAATAAAATGAATTTGCTTGGATGGTCATGGGGTACTACCATCATGGGCAAGTACACAGCCGAAAATAACCAAAAAGTAAATAAGCTCGTTTTATATGCCCCGCAATGGTTGCGCCAAGGCGGTGCCCCATTAACTGATAAAGGTGGTCAGCTTGGTGCTTATCGCATTGCCTCGGTTGCCGATGCCAAGAATCGCTGGCTGACTGGTGTCCCAGAGAATGCAAAGGCTACTTTAATCCCACAAGGCTGGTTTGAAAAATGGGCTGCGGCAACTTTTGATACTGATCCATGGGGCAGAACCCAGGAACCTAAAAAACTACGTGCCCCTAATGGCACCGTTCAAGATGCCCGTGAATTCTGGACTGCGGGTACACCGGTTTATGACCCTAAGGATATTAAGGTGCCAGTGATGTTGGTGCATGCAGAGTGGGATGCTGACCTACCGAGCTACATGATGTATGAGTACTTTACCAAGCTAGAGAACGCCCCGTACAAAATCATGCTGCAAATCAGTGAAGGTACACACACCATCATTATGGAAAAAAATCGGATGCTAATGTTCACTGGCGTACAAGAATTCTTGGATAGTTCATTCAAGCCAGAAAAATAATAGAATCTTTTAAAAGATTTGAGGAGATTAGATGAAACTAGCTAGCTTGAGGACTGGTAGTCGTGATGGGGCATTGCTTGTTGTATCCAAAGACTTGAGCCGCGCAGCCTTGGTTCCACAGATTGCAAAAACAATGCAAGAGGCTATTGAGAATTGGGGCTCGACTCAGCCAAGTCTGACAAAGATTTATGAGCAACTAAACCACAATACATCAAGCGAAGCCTTCGATCTAGATGTATCAAAATTAGAGAGCCCTTTTCCAAGAAGTTATCAGTTTTTAGACGGTTCCGTTTATCTACATCATATGGAAAAGGCACGTAAGGCTAGGGGCGCTGAGATGCCTCCCAATTACAAAACTGAGCCATTAATGTATCAAGGCTTGTCAGACCGATTCTGTGGACCTACGGAAACAATGGTTTTTCCAGATGCCACTTTGGAGCCAGATTATGAGGCTGAAGTTGCAATTGTTGTCGATGACGTGCCGATGGGAATATCTAAGCTTGAAGCTGGGAACCATATCAAGCTAGTAATGCTTTTAAACGATTACACCTTGAGGTCTTTAACTAAAACTGAGCTCCCAAAAGGGTTTGGGTTTATGCAGGCTAAACCTACAAGTTCATTTTCACCTGTGGCTGTCACTTTAGATGAGCTAGGGGATAAGTGGGATGGTGAGAAGTTACATCTGCCATTAATTTCAGGAATTAATGGCATGCGCATGGGGCAGCCTAATACCGGTCAAGATATGTTTTTTACCTATCTAGATTTAATTGAGCATGCGTGTCGGACTCGATCCCTGGGTGCTGGCACCATTATTGGTGCTGGATCAGTAACCAACCAGAATGAAGCTAGTGGGTTTGGTTGTGTGGCTGAAGCTCGCATACATGAACAAATGGTTTATGGAAAAGCTAGCACCCCGTTTTTGAAAAATGGAGATGAGGTTTATATCGAAATGTTGGATGATCACGGCCACTCTATATTCGGTGCCATTCGTCAAAAAATTAAAACTTTATAAAAAATTATGTTGATCAAAGTTCTTTTGGCATCAATATTTATGGTGGGTTCAGCCTCTGCTCAAAGCGTATTATCTGATAGGCCAATTACTTTAGTGCAGGGGTTTGGTGCGGGCGGAAACTCTGACACTATTGCGCGCATTATTGCTCCTGGCCTATCTAGGGAGCTAGGTCAGCAGGTAATTGTTGATGCCAAGACGGGGGCTGGTGGCAATATTGCCAGTGCTGCAGTTGCTAAATCAGCGCCTGATGGCAGTACTTTGATATTGATGACTGGAGGCCATGCAGTTTCTGCAGCTTTGTATAAGCAGCTCAGCTTTAATCCACTTGAGGATTTTGACTGGGTTTCTCTAGTGACCCAGTTTCCATTTGCAGTTTCTGTTAGTGAGGAAAGTAAATTTAAGACTCTCGCTGACGTGATTAAGGCTGCTAAAGCGATACCTGACTCGATTTCTTACACCTCAGTTGGAGTTGGTTCAACTCAGCACTTGTCTGGAGAGTTATTTGCTTCTATGGCTGGCGTAAAAATGATGCACGTTCCATATAAGGGAGGGGCAGGACCTTTGCAAGATGTTTTAGGTGGAAGAGTAGATGTCATGTTTGACTCTATTACCGTCACCAAAACTCAGATGGAAGCGGGAAAGCTGAGGGCGCTTGGAGTTACTTCTTTGAGGCCATATAAATTACTCCCGGGAGTACCTCCGGTTGCCGACACTATTCCTGGTTATGAGGTTACATCGTGGACTGGTTTGGCTGCCCCAAAGGGCACAAGCCCTGAGGTATTAAAACGTTTACATGCTGCTGTAATAAAAGTATTGTCAGACCCAGAAGTTATTGCGAAACTTGAAAATACGGGCGGCTTAGTTACGCCATCTAGCTCTAGTGTTCAAATGAAGCAGTATGTCGCAGATCAAATTGCCAAATGGAAAAGGGTGGTGGCTATGGCTAACATTCCAAAACAATAGTCATCGGAGATTCGAATGCTTTGCAAAAGACTTCATCACGCCGCATATCGCTGTCTCGATGCCAAAGAAACAGTAGGGTTTTATACCCAAATATTGGGTTTAAAGTTTTCACATGCCATGGGGGAGGATCACGTTCCTTCTACTGGTTTGTACAGTCCACATATCCATATCTTTTTTCAAATGGAAGACGGTAGTTGTATTGCATTTTTTGAGTGTCCAAAAGATCCGGGAGGTATCAAGGATAAAGAGTCTCCAGACTGGATACAGCATTTTGCATTTAAGGTCGAAAGTCTAGAAGTGCTGATGGATGCTAAAAAAGACTTAGAGAAAAAAGGAGTTAAAGTTCTAGGCCCTACAAATCATGATGATTTCATCACATCGATTTACTTCTTTGACCCATCTGGTCATCGTTTAGAGTTGACTGCAGATACTTGTGCGGCATCTATGTACCCAGTATTTGAAGTGGAGGCCCCAAAGGTCTTAGCCTTATGGGATGAAACCCATGACTGGTCTCAAAGAGAAAGGCTTTTTGGTTCAAAGGTTGGTTATAAGAGATAGCTAATAAATTTATTCGGCCTGAATATTAGAAATCTTTACAATTGTTTTATAGCGTTTTAAGTCTGCTTGAATTGCATTTATATACTCGAGTGAAGTACTTCCCACTGGAATAAAGCCACCCTTTGTTAAGAAATTCTTAAAATCAGGATCTTGAACTGCTTTGATTGCCGCACGCTGGAGAGAGTTAATAATATATTCAGGAGTCTTTGCTGGCGCAAAGAGGCCAAATCTACTACCCACCCAATGGAATCCATTGACTGTTTCAGAGACCGCAGGAACGTCAGGCGTAGAAGCTAATCTTTTAGTATCCTTCCCAACAGCTGCAAGGACTTTCAATTTTCCAGATTTAATCTGAGGCATCGCCAAAAGTGGATTCACAAATATGAATGTAACATCTTCACGTATTGCGGCGGTAATCATATCGGGTATCCCTTTGTATGGGACATGAACTAATTTAACGCCAGCTTCATGGTTTAAAGATTCTGCAAGGAAGTGTTGACTTCCTCCAATTCCAGGTGAGCCATAAGTAAGCAGGTCAGGTTTTGATTGGGCGACACTTAGTAGCTCTTTAAGGCTGTTATATGGAGAATTGCTGCTCACCAGCATTAGATATCCTTCTGTCGACATACCTTCTGAGATGGGAATAAAATCCCGTAGGGTGTCATACTGAAGTGATGGATTAATGGCTTGGGTCGCCACTATTGCAGAAGAGTTAAATAGAAGTGTGTAGCCATCTGCGGTTGCTTTAGCAACTTGCTCAACCCCTAATATGCCATTCCCACCAGGTTTATTTTCAATAATAAAATTTTGTTTTAAATTGGGCTCCATGAAGTATGCCAATTTTCTGGCTAGCACATCGTTAGTACCACCGGCAGGAAAGGGCACAATTATCTTAATTGGCTTATCTGGAAAAATTGCATGCGCACTCGATATTATAAAAAATGCAAAACAAATGAATAAGAGACGCATAATATTTCTTGAATTTATTTTTTGAGCTTGCGTACGCATCTAAGGAGAATTTCCAGCCATTCTCCTCAAGTTTATCAACCATCTCTTGCCCGTATTTTTCGATGATTGGGATCGCGCCCTGTGGAAGCCTTCCAACATCATTGAACTCTTCCTTTTTTCCTTGAATAATTACCAATAGATGCGCATCCTGATCGGATATATTGATAAATTGCCTCGCTACTTTTGGCGGCATTGAGATCATGTCATAAGGCTCAAGAACTATTTTTTCTTGCCCTTCATCACCCCAACGTATTTCCCACCTACCACTTAAGGCCATAAATGTTTCCGTTGTCATCCAGTGCACATGAAGGCCTGGACCATCGCCTGGTTCTGCCAGCGCAATCGCAACTCTAATATCTCCTTTATCTCCTTCAATAATGGCTGGATTTGGTGAAAGTCTTCCTGGCATCCCTTCCGGAGCCATTAGCACATAGTTTGCTTTTGGATTAAACATTCTCATGACGTCCATAGGTATTCCTAGATCTTTAGCCCAATGACTTGATCTTGGTTGCAAATCCTTGAAGCGAGCAATTCGCGACTGCATTTCAGCCTGGCTAGGGCAAATTGTTTTCATTGAGAGAGTCTCCTTGAGCAATAGTTCCATCCAATATATCGAATAATATGAAAACGAGCTATGAGTATTGGCGTAGTCTATTTGATAGTTATGCGGATACCTTGTAAGGCAGTCCTTAACAGCAGATCGCCAAGTGCTCAGAGTTTGTATACACTAAATATCAGATTACATTTTTTATTAATAAATGTGGCGCCATAAAAATAGATGACCGGAGGAGGCAAGCATGGATCACAAAAGACGTAAGTTATTGCAATGCACCATTGGGGCTGCAGTCCTCCCTGTCATAGGAGGTATTGGAAGTAGTTTTGCTCAACAAGGATTGTCGGCTCCGGGTGGATATGACCTATTAGTAACCGGTGCGCGAGTGATTGATCCATCTCAAAATCTTGATACCGTGATGGATATTGGAATTCGGAATGGTCGGATCGTTGAAATTCGAAAAGAACTACCAAGAGATAAGGCTGCCCAGCAAATCAACGCTACCGGAAAGATTATCACCCCTGGTTTGGTGGATTTACATGCCCACACTTATCCTCAGGCCTCTGCAATTGGTTTGCCTGCTGATGAGTTGGTGCCTTTTACTGCTACAACCACCTATGTCAGTGCCGGTGATGCAGGCGGTAATAATTTCTCTGCCTTTAAAAACTTTATTCAAGCTCAGGCTCGCAGTCGGATGTTTGCTTTTGTTCATATCTCATCCATCGGTTTGGCTGGCTACCCAGTTGGCGAAATGAGAAATATTGATTACGCCAATATTGATTTAGCAGCGCGAGTGGTGAACGAAAATCCTGATCTAGTACTTGGAATAAAAGTAAGGGAAACATTGGATGTAGTAGGTGAGAATGGCATTGAGCCCTTACGCAGAGCAAGAGAAGCTGCAGAGCGCTCAGGAGTAAAAGGTGCGCGTGTGATGTGCCATATTGGCAATGCCCCTGGTGATCTTGGCAACTTATTAGACCTCCTGCGTCCAGGCGATATTTTGACCCATGCTTATAGTGGCGCGGGTAATAATACGGTGCAAAACGGCAAGCTTATTGCTGCAGCTCTAGAGGCAAAGAAACGCGGTGTGATTATTGATGTTGGTCACGGCGGTGGAAGTTTCGACTTCACTGTGGCTGAGCCTGCGATTCAGCAAGGCTTAGTACCAGATACTATCTCTAGCGATTTACATGCATTTAGTGGGAATTCTCCCGGCATCCCCTATTTGCCGAATGTAATGAGTAAGTTCTTAACCTTGGGCTTTAGTTTGAATCAAGTGGTTGCTATGGCTACTAATAGACCTGCAGCCATTATTAATCGCGATCCATTATTAGGTACGCTTAAGAAAAATGCGTCGGCAGATATCTCTATATTTGATTTAGTTGAGAAGCCTGTGGAGTGGTTAGATACCCGCGGTAATAAACGCCCTGGAATGTATAGCTTGGTTCCGGTACAAACGATCCGTGCTGGTAGGCCTTTCGGCAGACCTTTTGTTTCCCCATTTGGATGGTGAGATTCAGGTTATATTGAAGAGCGGTAGGGTAAACGCTCGAAATTCTCAATTAGAAAAGTAAGTAATGTCAAAAAAATTAGGTGTAGGTATTTTAGAAGGCGATGATATTGGCCATGAGATTGTGCCTGTCGCAGTCGAGGTTGCAAAGGCTGCAGCGAAGCTTCATCAGGTCGATATTGAGTGGGTGCCTTTACCCATCGGTCGGCGTGCGCTTGATACTCATGGACACACTCTGCCACCAGAGACCTTGGAAGCATTACACACTCTGGATGGATGGATCTTAGGCCCCATTGGACATCGCGCATATCCAAAGCAAGCTAATGCGATCAATCCACATCCTATTTTGCGCAAGCAATTTAATCTATTTGCCAATGTAAGGCCCACCCGCTCATATCCAGACATCGGGTGTTTGCGCGATGATATTGATTTAGTCATTGTTCGAGAAAACAATGAAGGCTTTCAGCCAGACCGAAATATGTTGGTAGGTAATGCAGAGTTTCGTCCAAGTGACGAGATGACTTTATCGATGCGCGTGATCACTAGAACCGGTAGTCGTCGGGTGGCGCAGGCTGCCTTTGAATTAGCACGTCAACGCAAAAAACACTTGACCTATGTGCATAAAGATACAGTCTTCAAGCTGGGTTGCGGTATGTTCGTCGAAGAGTGTAAAAAGCTTGCATCTGAGTACCCAGATGTTTTAGTGGATGACGTCATTGTGGACACCATGGCCATGCGCCTTGTGCGAGACCCTCAGAATTTTGACGTGGTTGTTACTACTAATATGTTTGGCGACATCCTCTCGGATGAGGCAGCAGGTCTTGTGGGTGGTTTGGGCATGGCGCCAGGTTTGTGCATTGGCGATGGCGATGTGGTGATGGCGCAAGCAACCCATGGTTCCGCTCCTGATATCGCCGGCAAAGGTATTGCCAATCCGTATTCCATGATTGAATCGACTCGTATGTTATTTGATTGGCTTGGACATAGCCGTAATATTCCTGAGGCAGTAGCAATGGCAAAGGCAATGTCTGCCGCTACTACATTAGCTTTAGCAAATCCCAATGCTAGAACAGGAGACATTAATGGCAAGGGTAATACTGCTTCAATGGCTAAAGCGGTATTGGAGGCTTTGAAGTAATGTATTAGAGTTGGTTTAATTCATGGGCATAAAAATATCAAAATGGAGATGACATGAGCAACAGCGCGGATCGAGATGAACAACGTAGACAATTGCTAACGTGGCTTGCAGCAAGCCCACTATTTGCACTGGGTGCTAATCAAGATCTCTTTGCACAAGAGGCAAAAGACCCTAAGGAATTAATTCGAAACTTTACAAAGCGCCCTGATCCGATGGTCTGGGCACCAAATACACCTTTAGACTTGATCTCTAGCCCAAAGGATGCCATTAATGTTTTTGATTTTGAACCAGTGGCTTTTACTAAAGTGCCACCAGCTCACTTTGGCTATATGGCCTCAGGTATTGATGATGAAGTCACTCTAAGGGCAAACCGCACTTCATTTCTGAAATATCAATTGCGTCCAAGACGTTTGCGAGATGTAAGTCAAATTGATAGTTCTATTACGCTCTTTGGAACCAAGTGGAAATCACCCATCATTATTGCCCCCACCGGTGGGAATAAGGCTTACGACCCCGAGGGAGAGGTAGCGGTCGCAAGGGCAGCTAGGGCGGGTGGCTTCTTAAACATCCTATCCAATGCCGGAGCCTCAACTATTGAGGAGGTAATTGCCGCTCGCCAAGGTGAGGTTTGGTTTCAGCTATATGCAACCTCAAGCCCCGAGGTGGCTAAGCAAGTCATTCGACGAGTAGAAAAGGCGGGTGCACCCGTATTGGAAATTACGGTTGATCGTAATGGCGGTAGAAATCAAGAAACTTTTGCAAGACTGAAAAAACTTGATCCTAGAAATTGTGCGGGCTGTCATGTTCATGGTTTTGGTACTGCTCAAGAAAGGCCTAATTACGATGGCATCGACATGACTGGTGTGAAGATGTCTTCATCAAACATGACTTGGGATTTTATTAAGCAGGTTCGCGATACTACTAAGATGAAAATTATCGTCAAGGGAATTTTGACCGAAGAAGATGCAAGACTTTGTCTTAAATATGGGGTAGATGGTATCCATGTCTCGAATCATGGTGGCAGAAGTGAGGATGGTGGGCGTGGCTCAATTGAATGCTTGCCAGAAGTGGTAAAGGTTGCCAAAGGTAAGGTGCCTATTCTGTTTGATAGCGGTGTGCGTCGCGGTAGTGATGTGTTTAAGGCTATGGCCTTGGGTGCAAATGCGGTCTGTGTAGGTCGCCCTTATTTGTGGGGCTTGGGTGCATTTGGTCAGCCGGGAGTGGAGCGCGTCATGGAAATTCTGCAAACTGAGTTTCAGTCTACGATGCAGCAGATGGGCACCGCCAATATAGCCGCTATTCAATCTTCAATGGTCATTAAAGAAGGTTAATACAACGCTTGTGTTTAGTATTCAAACGACAAAATCAGTCCTCTTCATTATTGCGGTAATGTATTCATTCTTGTCGTATGGGGATGAGTCACAGGCAGAGATTGATAAGGCACGAGTGTTTCCTGTGCAGAAAAACCCAATCGTAGAACATAGCCAGAAAGCTAATCAGTCAGTAGGCACTGCGGGGGAGGTCGATAAGAAAAAGCCAGACCCTAAGGATACAAAATTCAATCTGGATGGGAATGGCGGTTCTACAAATCGATCGGCGGGTGGGAAGGCAATGCTAAAGCAGCGCATCCCATTTGATTAGCCTCGACCAACAAAAGGCATTTTTGTTGCCATGATGGTCATATTAAGAATGTTGCTCTCGAGAGGTAGTTGGGCCATATGTAGTACGGCTTGACCAACATGGTCTACATCCATGCGAGGCTCAACCTTAATGGACTGATCGGCCTGCATAATGCCTGCGGCCATACGTTCTGTCATTTCAGTTGCAGCATTGCCAATATCGATTTGACCGCAAGCAATATTGAATGGACGTCCATCTAAAGAGATAGTTTTAGTGAGACCACTAATAGCATGTTTCGTTGCCGTATACGGTGCAGACATCGGTCTTGGTGCATGAGCAGAAATCGAGCCATTGTTGATAATTCTGCCGCCTTGCGGAGATTGCGCTTTCATCATTCGAATGGCTTCTTGTGAGCATAAGAATGCACCACAGAGATTGGCATTGACTACATCCATCCACTGTTCGTAGGTGAGATCTTCCATGGGAATTGCGGGAGCGCCAATACCGGCATTATTAAAAAGTACATCAATACGACCAAACTTTTCCTTGATAGCAGCGAACAGTTTTTTGACTTGATCTGGTTTACCAACATCACAGGCAACGGCTAAGCAATTATCAGCGGTACCGCCAATGTCATTCATTGCTTTTTGCAGCTTATCTAAATTGCGACCAGTCAGGACGACTTGATAGCCACCCTGTAACAGGGCTTTAGCGGCTGCTCTACCGATACCAACGCCAGCTCCAGTAATGAGGGCGACTTTATTGTTTTGGCTCATTTGCTTCTTTCAAATTTTTGTCTCACTGCTATTTTATAGGGTTCTGAATGGCCCATTCAAGACTAGCTTAAATGAGCTTTGTAATATCTATTTTTCGCATATTTTCCTCATCACTCTGCGAGTTTAGTAAATAAGTCTTAAACTTGCGTAGTGCCAAAGTCCTCATCTCAATTACTCTCGGAATCGGATATTTCTCGCCTCATCGAAATGGCGTGGGAAGATAGAACCCCATTTGATGCAATTGAAAAATCATTTGGGCTATCTGAGTCCCAGGTGATTCAATTGATGCGCCAAGAGCTCAAGCGAAATTCCTTTGAGCTATGGCGAAAAAGGGTCACTGGAAGGGCAACAAAGCATGTTGCGCTTCGAAGTAAGTTGGTCGATCGTGCCTATTGTCCAACGCAGTATAAAAACAAATGATCTCCTCCAAAAGACTTATCCTGATTCTGGGGGATCAGTTGGATTTACAGGGTGCCGCCCTACGAAATTTTAATTTCCAGACTGATGAAATCATCATGATTGAGTCGGCAGCTGAGGCTCAGTATGTATGGACGCATAAGGCAAAGATTGCACTATTTTTATCGGCTATGCGCCACTTTGCGCAAACCTTAAGCAACCTCAAGTATCCCCTTGCCTATATTAAAAATTCATCTCTGCCCATCGTAGAGATCTTAAAAGAAAAGCTGATTAAAGATGGTATTACCCACCTCATTTGTGTGGAGCCTGGAGAGTGGCGCTTAAAGCAGCAAATTGAAGAAATGGCTGCAACACTCAAGATCAAGCTTGAGATGCGTGAAGACGACCATTTCTTTTGCTCTCATCAAGAGTTTATTGCTTGGGTTGCTGATAAAAAAGAGCTGAGGTTGGAGTACTTTTATCGCCTTATGCGCAAGACTCACAATATATTGCTTGATGCAGATGGGAATCCAGAAGGCGGCCAATGGAATTTTGATCAAGATAATCGTAAGCCATACCCCAAGAAGGGTCCGGGAATTATTGAGGCACCAGTCTTATTTGCACCGGATGCAATGACACAAGAAGTGATTGAATTTGTAAATCAAGCTTATGCAAAGCACCCTGGATCTTTAGAAGCCTTTTCTTGGCCAGTGAATCGTGAGCAGGCATTAGAAGCCTTAGATTATTTCATTGAGTATCGCCTGCGAAACTTTGGAATCTATCAAGATGCCATGTGGACTAATACTCCTTTTGGTTGGCATTCTATTCTCTCTAGCTCACTGAATTTAAAGCTCTTAAATCCTCGTGAGGTGATTGCTGCAGTTCTTGTCGCTTGGAAAAAATATTCTTTAGATCTTTCTACGGTTGAAGGTTTTATCCGGCAAATCTTAGGATGGCGTGAGTTTGTCCGAGGTATGTACTACCTAGATATGCCGCAGATGGCGCAAGATAACTATTACAAACACCAAAGGTCTTTGCCAAAATGGTATTGGACTGGTAATACAAAAATGTCTTGCATGAGAGACGCAGTTGGTCAGACTCTGCAATATGGCTATGCGCATCACATTCAGCGCCTTATGGTGACCGGTAACTTTGCCCTCTTAGCGGAGATTCTTCCAAAAGAGGTGTCTGATTGGTACTTGGCAATTTATGTTGATGCGATTGAATGGGTAGAGCTCCCGAATACTGCGGGCATGGCTTTGTTTGCTAACGGCGGGCGTTTTACTAGTAAGCCCTATATTGCCAGCAGTGCCTATATCAAGCGTATGAGTAATTATTGCGATTCTTGCAAATACAAACCCGATGTCCGGTTTGGAGAAACGGCTTGCCCCGTTACTACCCTATATTGGAATTTTTTAATTAAGCATCGTGCTCAGTTTGAGTCAAGCCCACGTACCAGACTAATGACGGCAAATCTGAAGCGCATTAGTGATGACGATCAGCAAGCGATTGTTCTCCATGCAGAGCATGTGTTGAATCACTTGGATGATCTCTAAAGATGAGTGCCTCTTTTAAAGGAAATAAAAGTTTCTTACCAAGCAAGATTTGCATTGTCTGTAAAAAAGAAATGACCTGGAGAAAGTCTTGGGAAAAAAATTGGGAGTCAGTTAAATACTGCTCGGATGCATGTCGAAAGAAGGCTCCCAAGAGTAAGGCTTAGATCAATATAGCCTCTACCAAGGTAATTTTTCACCTGAGTAAGAGAGGAAGCTTCCGGAATCCTCTTTCTGAATATTTTCAATCACTCGAAACATATCAGCTACGGCCTCATTTGCAGGTCTACCAATCTGTTGTCCTCTAAAAGGTTTAGAGAGTCTGGAGTTAACCGTCCCAGGATGCAGAGCAATTAATGCCGTGTTAGGTTTAGTGCGAGTAAGCTCTATTGCCGCAGTCTTAATGAGCATATTGAGCGCTGCTTTAGAGGCTCGGTAGCTGTACCATCCGCCAAGACGGTTGTCCTCTATGCTGCCGACCTTGGCTGAAAGAGTGGCCATGATGCTATTTTGTGGATCTAACAGCTTGGAAAAGTGACGAATAGTAAGGGCCGGTCCAATAGCATTAATTTTCATTAAATCCATTAATTGCTCCGCATTGAGATCATCCAGTCTTTTTTCAGGCATCCATTGTTCGCTGTGCAATACCCCTATCGTATTAATAATGAGTTGATAGGGCGCTTCTGCTGCAAGCCCTGCAGCACAGGACTCGATTGAATCGGGATTGAGGTAGTCAAGAGGGTATTCAGAATGTCGATGCACGCCTGTAAGCTCTGAGCAGGCAGGGTGATTTGTGAGAAGTTCCACAAAAGCATCTCCAATGGTGCCAGAGGCTCCAATGACGAGCGCGCGAAAGGGGGTTGGAAGTAGTTTCAAGGAGATTTCTGAATTAGTGGTGCTATCAGCCAGTTTATTGAATAAGTCTTAAACTTGCACAATGGCCTCTGACTTGCAAAAACTGACCCTGTTTTACGATGGCGCATGCCCTTTATGCCAGGCAGAAATTTTGTTTCTTGGGGGGCGTAATCAAGCCGGCCTGCTCGATTTTGTAGACATTAACTCAGATCGGTTCAACCCAGCAGCCGTAGGAGTATCGTGCGAGCAAGCTTTGGCGGCGATGTATGGTCAATACGCCGATGGCGTTTTAATTAGCGGTGTCGCTGTTTTTCCTGAAGCCTATCGCAGGGCGGAGCTGCCTTTTATGGCTTGGTTATTTTCTCGTAAAGTCCTGCAACCTTTTTTGCGCTTTGGGTATCGCTTCTTTGCAAAAAATCGTCATGCGATTTCACAAATATTGGGACCGGGTGCACTATGCCTAGTCAAGGTCAATGCGAAGCGGGGTACTTCATGACAGCAAAAAGCATGTTACTTCGTTTTTGTATCTTGGCTTGCCTATTTACCTCTTCCGCCTTTGCTGGTGATGTATCTCATATCGATCAAGTATTAAATCCAGCTAAGCTACAAGGTAGTGGAAAATTAACTTGGTGGGGTCTGCACGTTTATGATGCGTCCTTTTATCGAGGTGCCAGTCTCAACTCTTCAGAATTTGCCCTTGATCTACGGTATCAAAAATCTTTTTCTGGTAACGCTATCGCCAATCGAACGATTGAGGAAATGAAAAAACTCGGAGTACCAGAGGCCCAGGCACAGAGCTGGGGAAAGCAGTTAGCAACCTTCTTGCCGAATGTAGAGTCTGGCCAAAATATCACTGCTATTTATGCTCCCAAGCAGGGGACTACCTTTTATTTTGAAGGTAAGCCTTTGGCTCAAATTGCAGGAGCAGAGTTTTCTAAAGCCTTTTTTGGTATTTGGCTTGATCCAAAAACAAGTGCACCCAAGTTACGCGAGCAATTGCTAGGACAAAGTTGTCCTCCACCCCTTTTTCAAGAGAGTTGTAACTAATGAAACATCACTTTATTAAATTCACGATCACTTTGTTTGTTGCCGTATTTTTATTTGGCTGCTCTGGACCTCAGGTCTCTCAGTATGCTAAAGAAAAACCTACGCTGGATTTAAGCGAGTATTTTTCTGGAACCATTGATGCTTATGGCATCTTTACTGATCGAAGTGGCGCTGTTGTAAAGCGCTTCACCGTCTTGATTGAAGCTAACTGGCAAGTGGTTGACGGTAAGAAGATTGGTACTCTAGATGAAAGCTTTGAATATTCGGATGGCACTAAGCAAAAACGTATTTGGACGTTGACTGAAGTCGCACCAGGCAAATACATTGGAAAGGCAGACGACGTAGTGGGTGAGGCAAATGGTTCATCTGCAGGTAATGCCCTCAATTGGGCTTATACATTGGCTTTACCTGTGGATGGCACCGTCTATCACGTTCAGTTCGATGACTGGATGTACTTGGTGACACCTAAAGTAATGATTAATAAAGCCCAGATGAGTAAGTTTGGCATTAATTTAGGTGAGGTCACACTCAGTTTCTATAAGCGTTAAGGTCATTTAATTCTGCTTACTAATCTATTAGAATTGTTTGGGGATCAATTGCCCCAAAATAATGAATAAAAATAGTCAATGAATACAAAACACTTAACTCAAGCTCGCGTCGCAGTTGTTACTGGAGGTGCTCGCGGTATTGGCTTAGCAATTGGCCAATGGTTTCTAAATCATGGTTATCAAGTTGCTCTTCTGGATATTGATAAAGCCACACTCGATGCCACCATGAAATCATTTGGTGAATCTGTCGATGTACTCGGCATTCATTGTGATGTATCTAAACCTCAAGAGGTAGAGCGTGCTGCTGAGAAAGTCATTTCCGTGTTTGGTCATGTCGATGCCTTGGTCAATAATGCTGGAGTGGCTGTATTTAAGCCAGTATTGGAAACTTCTTTTGAAGAATGGCGCACCGTCCTCGGCACTAATTTAGATGGTGCTTTTATTTGCTCCCAAGTATTCGGTCGATTGATTGTTGAGCAGGGTGGCGGTGCAATTGTGAATATTGCTTCTATTTCTGGTTTGAGGGCTAGTACTCTGCGGGTTGCCTATGGCACTAGTAAAGCTGCCCTCATTCAATTGACCAAGCAATATGCAGTAGAGCTAGGTAACTCCAATGTGCGCGTCAATGTAATTGCACCAGGTCCGGTCGATACAGAAATGGCAAAGTTAGTTCATAGTGTGGCGATTCGGTCAGACTACTACGACACCATCCCGCTGGGTCGTTATGGCACCCCAGAAGAGATGGCCAATACTGTTGGGTTCTTGTGTAGTGATGAGGCAGCTTTTATAAATGGCCAAGTGCTGGCCGTAGATGGTGGTTTTGAGGCGACCGGCGTCGGTTTACCAACCCTACGTCGCAATACTGAGCCTCCCAAAGCCAGCTAGACTGCTGGTTTTCCCTTGATTTACGGGGCTTTATTAAAATCTAGCGGTATATTAAGCACCAGAATAAAAGGCCTGATTGATGGGCTGTTGCTAAAAAGAATTGAAATTCATCCAATGGAGACAGTATGACGTTTACAAGACGAGACTTTATTAAGCATGCTGGTATTGCAGCGCTACCTTTAGTAGCAGGTAATACCTTTGCGCAGAGTGCAGAATTTAATATGAAGTTTGGTAGCAATTTGCCAGCCACTCATCCGCTCAATATTCATGCTTATAAGATGGCATCGAAAATTAAGTTAGAAACTAAAGGACGCGTTGATATTCAAGTGTTCCCATATAACCAATTGGGTAATGACACTGATATGTTGTCACAATTACGTTCGGGTGCTTTGGACTTTATGACTTTGTCACCATTGATCTTGGGCTCATTAGTTCCCCAGGCGCAAATTAACGGCGTTGGTTTTGCTTTTAAAGACTACAAACAAGTCTGGGCTGCTATGGATGGTGACTTAGGGGCTTATGTTCGCCGTCAGATTGCTAATACAGGCACTATTTTTGCTTTCGATAAAATTTGGGATAACGGTTACCGTGAAGTCACCAACAGCGTCCGCCCCATCTACAAGCCAGATGATTTAAAGGGAATTAAGTTGCGTACGCCTCCTGGCCCAATGTGGGTGTCTTTATTTAAAGCCTTGGGTGCGGCGCCAACCCCATTGAACTTTGCCGAAGTGTATTCAGCATTGCAATCCAAAGTAGTTGATGGCCAAGAAAATCCTTTGGCAATTATCTATACAGCAAAGTTGTATGAGGTTCAAAAATACTGTTCTATGACCAACCATATGTGGGACGGTTACTGGTTCATGGGCAATAAGAAGTTGTTTGAACAGTTGCCGCCGGATTTGCAAGCTATCGTGACTCGTAACGTTGCTGAATCGGCAATCTTGCAAAGAGCTGACGTACGCAAGATGAATGATGGCTTACAGGCTGACCTGAAGGCAAAAGGAATGGCAGTCAATGACACTAACCCAGATCCTTTCCGTGAGAAATTAAGACAGGCTGGCTTTTACTCTGAGTGGAAAGCTAAGTTTGGTGATGAGGCTTGGTCCTTGCTTGAGAAATACACAGGCAAGCTAGCGTGAGTTCACCAGCTTTAATGAACGAGGCCCCTTTCAAGGGGCCTTTCGGTAAATACGCTTCATGGCTTGAAACAATCGTTGCCACCATCGTTGAGTGGGTAGCGGCGTGCTTAGTCTTAGCTTGTATCGGAATACTATTTTCTGGAGTGGTGGGTAGATATGTTCTGAACTCACCACTCGTTTGGTCTGATGAGCTAGCTTCCATTCTGTTTCTCTGGCTTGCTATGATTGGATCGGTGATCGCCTTAAAGCGTGGTGAGCACATGCGTATGACAGCTTGGATTAGTAAGCTGAGTGATCAAAAGAAAATGTACTTTGAGTCGACTGGATTGTTAGCTTGTCTACTCTACTTAGCAATCATCCTGCGACCTGCTTATCATTTTGCAATCGATGAATTGATTGTGACCACGCCTTCCTTGGAGATTTCCAATTTATGGCGTGCTGCCGCGCTGCCAAGCGGCGTGATTCTGATGATGTTCTTCTGTTTATTTCGGCTTGCCAGAATCGCGACACTAAAGATGATGCTTTTAAGCATTGCGTCCCTGTCAGTGGTTTTTGCCATTTTCTATATCTGTTCTCCAGCATTCCTTGGCCTAGGCAAATACAACCTACTAATCTTTTTTGTGGGAGTTGCAGGCTTTAGTATTTTTGCGGGGGTACCAATTGCCTTTGCATTCGGGCTAGGCACTGTGGCGTATTTAGGTTTGAGCACGCATATGCCAATATCGGTTGTGATTGGCCGTATGGACGAGGCCATGTCTCATATGGTCTTATTGGCGGTGCCGCTCTTTGTATTCCTTGGGCTTTTAATGGAAATGACTGGCATGGCAAGAGCCATGATTGCCTTTCTTGCATCATTGCTTGGACATGTTCGCGGCGGTCTTTCTTATGTATTAGTGGGCGCTATGTATTTAGTCTCTGGTATTTCTGGATCAAAGGCCGCAGATATGGCGGCGATTGCGCCGGCCCTATTCCCGGAAATGAAAAAGACCACACCTCCAGGTGAGTTAGTGGCTTTGTTAGCTGCTACGGGCGCGCAAACAGAAACAATTCCCCCAAGCTTGGTACTCATTACGATTGGTTCAGTTACTGGTGTTTCCATTGCAGCCCTATTTACGGGTGGCATGTTGCCCGCACTAATATTGGCATTCATATTGTGTATCTTGGTATGGTGGCGTAATCGTCACGTACAGATTGCGCAGGTAGCCCGTCCAAAACCTGCCGAAGTATTCAAGCTTTGTTTGGTCGCATTCCCTGCACTGGCACTACCGTTTGTGATTCGTGCAGCAGTAGTGGAGGGTGTTGCGACTGCAACTGAGGTATCAACCATTGGTATCGTCTATGGCGTGATTTGCGGCGTCTTGATCTATCGTCAATTCGATATCAAGCGTATCGTACCCATGTTGATTGATACGGCATCTTTATCTGGCGCTATCTTGTTGATCATTGGTGCTGCTACTGGAATGGCTTGGGGTCTGACTCAGTCCGGCTTCTCGCAAGTGGTGGCTCAGATCATGACCGACCTAAATGGGGGTCCTCATACATTCCTGTTCATTTCAATTATTGTATTTGTGATACTTGGATCGGTACTTGAAGGTATTCCAGCGATTGTTTTATTCGGACCCCTTTTATTTCCGGTAGCCCGCCAGCTTGGCATTAATGAAGTGCATTACTCCATGGTAGTAATTCTATCGATGGGTATTGGACTCTTTGCACCACCTCTGGGGGTTGGTTATTACGCAGCCTGTGCAATCGGCAAGGTCAACCCTGATGAAGGCGTTAAGCCAATCATTGGATATCTAGTTGCATTAGTCATTGGAACTTTGATTGTTGCATTTGTACCCTGGATTTCAACTGGGTTTCTGTCTTAAATTAGATGGGTGGTGGGAGCATAAAAAATACCAACCGAAGGGTTGGTATTTTTATATCCGACACTTCTCTAGAAGACTTAATGACACATTAGAAACGATAGCCAATACCAAAGAGCACATCGTAACCTGATGCGTTAGCCGTTGAATTAATAATCAAGCCATCAGTTGTTGTAATAGTAACTGGCTTTGCCTTATTGATTGCATAGTTGGCTTCAGCAAAACCATAAATGGATCCAGAAATAATTTGTTTATAACCTATACCGTAGACAGTGCCATTTGTTTGAATTTTTTGTTCAGAAAAGTTTCCTGCCGCATTACCTGAAGCACTAGAGTTAGTGGTTGCCCCTGTGTAACCAACTTTTGCGTATACCAGTTTTTCTTGGTCAATTGCGTATGAGGGGCTTATATAGAAGCTAAACACATTACTTACGTTATACGTTCCATAAACAGTGCCAAACGTATTTGTTGCACTCGTTGAGGCTGTTTTTGAATGCCCTGGATAAAGTGATGCACCAATGCCCAATAGGTAGCTTTCATTTAATGAAAAGTTATATCCTGCAGCAATACTTCCAGCGGGTCCATTCGAGTGATTCGCGGTAGAGAAGGTTGGTAATGTGGTAACAGACGGTATTGTTGTAGTGCCATTGGCAGCAACTGGGATGTAGCTTTCATAGCCTATTCCAATTTGGGCATAAGGCCCGGACCAAGCGCTTGCATTTGTTTGCGCACTGGCAACGCTTGAACTGATTGCTGCAATTATTAGCCCTGAAATTTTGATGTAATGATATTTCATATTTCTCTCTTCATTTTTTAATGTATTCAAGTTTAATGAATTGGCTTAAGAAATTAATTTCTTGATTGCTTCAACGATTTTTGTATATCCAATTGGCTTATATAGGACCTTGATATTGAGCTCATTAAATAATTGAATATGTTTTGGGGAAGTATCTGCTGTAATAATAATTGATGGAATATCAACGCCGAAACTATCTCTTAATTGCTGAATGATGAGATCGCCAGTCGTGCTCTTGAGTCTATAGTCACTCAGAATGCAATCAATGTGATTCACATTCGCTAGTTGATTAGCCAGCTCGGTGCTATTTTCAGAGAGTGAGATGACATGAAAACCGTTTTGTGCCAATGCCTTTTCATAAGCGCTAAAAATGGAGGGATCATCTTCGAATATGGCAATAGACTTGGTTGTGAAGAGAAGTTCTTGACGTCCAGAATTTGAGTGCAAAAGATCTTCACCACTCATTTTTTCATTTTCAGGAAGCAATCTTGCGCTGTACTTGGTTTGGATATTGAAAATAGTGCCCTTACCAACTTCTGACTCTACGGATAACTCAATGTCTGACAGCTTACAAAGCCTTTTGACGATTGAGAGGCCTAAGCCTAGGCCATCGTGCATATTACGAGTGCTATCCACTCTAAAAAATTCATCAAAGATTTTTTCTAGAGATAAATTATCAATTCCACATCCAGTATCTTCAATATGAATGTGCAGACAATCTTGTTTAATAGAAAATTCTGCCAAGATTGAGCCTGTTGTGGTGTACTGGATCGCATTTGACATGAGATTGCCAAGCAATTGCTGAAGAACAACAATATCTCCGTTCACTTCAATATTAGAAAATTCAAAATGAAGAACTAGGTTCTTGCTTGAAGCAATGGGGGTATAGGTCCTTGAGAGGCTACCTACTAGCTCAATCAGTTCAAATGGTTTTTGTATTTGATCTGCTGATCCAGCATCTAATTTACTGAGATCAAGCAGAGAATTGAACATCGAGTTAAGCGATTGAATACTTTTTCTGATTTGGAAGAAGTTGATTCGATCTTTAGGATTTAGCGTTTGCGGCTCAAATAGATCTAGGTAAATATTGACGGCATGTAAGGGTTGCCTGAGGTCATGGCTGGCAGTGGCGATAAATTTAGACTTAGCAGTATTGGCCGAGATTGCAGCGTTTCGCTCTATCTCCAAATCCCGGTTGAGCATTTGGTTCTGAATCTGGAGGCTTATTGTTCGAATCCAAGAGTCTGAAAAGTAAGAGGCCATCTTGATGGTATAGACAGAGAATGCAAACTCCCCAAGCAAAATGGGCCAAGGAAAGATTAACGGGGGGATCAGCGAAATAGTAAATTGGCAGATAAAGATGGGTAATGCAAAACAGAGGAATATAGGTCGATGGATGGAGTAGCCGTATAGACCAACAAAAACAGCAGTACAGCTCATTAAGAGGTAGAGGCATTGGAGATTGAATGGTATGGTTGGAACCACAATCAGCCAACCAAGCCCCCAGCACATCGTTACTGAAAATACTCCAATAGTTAAGTTGAAAATTTTCTTTTGGGTCGATAAGCCGGGTTCTTTGTTTTTTACAAAAACTATGTATGCCCTAAATGACACGCAGATAGCCATTGTTCCAAGCCAAATGAGTAGAGCAGTTAACTGCGCCTCCTGAAAGATCAATATTCCAGTAAGCAGTGGACCAATGATCGTGCCTGCAGTATTGGTTTTGGATGCAGTTTGAAGAAATCTATATTTCTCTTCAAGTAGCAATGGGTTATCAGCTTTTAAGGGAAATGTTGTCATAGCTTAGACCCAGCCATTTTCCTTGGCCTTAATGACGGCCTGGGTTCGATTAAAAACTTTTATTTTTTTGAAGATCTCACCAAGATGTACCTTGACCGTTTGCTCACTAATATTGAGCGAATAGGCAATCATTTTGTTTGAGTGGCCGTTAGCAATTTGCGACAGAATTTCTTTTTGTCTATCTGTGAGCTGATTAATTAAAGCATCTTGGGGCTCTAATCCAATTAATGTACATAGACTTCCATAAATATGGGCGCTATCACTATTTTTGGATATGAAAATATTGCAGCCGGCATCAATGCATTGCTTTTCAACTAGTTCTTTTTCTACGCCTGAAATAGCGGCAATGGCGATCACATTGGACAGTTTTTTAAATTCGACAATTCCAGAGAATTGATCTTCACAGTCTGGTACCAGTAGATCCAAAAGAACTACCCAATTAGTTTGTTGGCTTTGGGCAATTTTTAAGCCCTCACCTAAAGAGTCCGCCGAGAAGACTGGAACATTGTTAGCAAGAAATTTTCTAGTGAGGAATTGGTGAAGGGCATCCCTATAGACTGGATGATCATCGACGACTAAAACTGACGCGGATTGCATGGCTCTGCCCTTGGTATTCATCAAGCCCTTTTGGGAGCCTGGCTTCAGTGAATATTATGACATTCATATTAAACACCTGACTAATACTTTAGCTCTAGAGATAGCGTCAATTAAGTTGACCAAGATCAATTATTCAGACGGGGGGTGCTTTCTTGTCCTTTAGGTATAGCCTTATTTGCGGTTTAAGATCTACTATTTTTCGATACCGATTGATGACAGTTTGATGACTAGAGCTAAAGTACTATATCTAAACAAGGGTGATCTTTCTAGGATAGGTGCATTCATTCTTTTAGGGAGTCATCATGGGCCAATTCATCAGTCGCCATTCTCGTTTTAGCTTTTTGTTCTCCTTATTCCTGGTGGGTCTCTTGATGGCTTTAATTGGCTCCCGGGCCCAGGCAAAAATGGATCCTCAGGGTGTAGTGGAGGTCAATAATCCCCATCGTATTCCCAATGAATTTAATCCTCGGTTTCACCGTCCAGAGGATGAAATTATCGCCATCAAGCAGGAGCCAAACGAGGAGGTGGTGGAGCCTACCGAATCAATTCATGAGCTTGCTTTTAAAAATCAACATCTCTCCGCTCAGTCAACTTATGACTACACAACAGGTACATCAAACTAACTCTCTGACACCCTTTGCGCTAAAGGGTTCATCAGGCTTCCTTCATGGGGAAGTAGAGTCGCTTCGTTACTGTGAGGTATTTGAGGCGCTTGGACATGAAACCAGGCTACGAGTATTTGATTTTATCTACCGGGCCGGTGAAAAGGGCGCCCGGCCAAAGGATATTATTAATTGCTATGGCGTTGATTCTGGAACTTTGGATTTCCATTTAAAAAGACTCATGGCTGTTGGATTGGTTGTCCTTAAGTCGGGATGTCTTAGAGGTACTTATTCCGTTAGTCCCAATCTCCCTTTAGGATTAACGTTAATGTTTGACTCTAGACAGGCCCAAAGTCATCCATCTTATTTAGCTAGCGCCTAATTTTCTCGGGTTATCCCTGAGAACTGATGTGAGTTCTCCATGTTAGATTGCATCAAGAAGATGTGATTAAAAATATAACAATGTGGAGACTAAATTGAGAGTACTTTCTTTAGCTAAAAAATACTTTGCTGTTGCAATTCTGGGGTTTGCATCTGCGCAGGCATATGCCCAAGCCACTGCCAAAGATTTTGTGATCGTCAAGCCTGACCAAGTGGTGTGGACCGATGCTAGTGCTGGAGTGAAAACTGCTTTTCTGTATGGCGATCCGAATAAGCCGGGAATGTATGTCGTGCGCAATATCTTTCCAGAGGGCATTATGAGTTCCCCACACTTCCATACCCAAGATCGTTTTGTAACGGTTATCAAAGGAACTTGGTATGCGGGTACTGATGCAAGCTGGGATCCTGCTACAACTATTGGTTTGCCCGCTGGCAGCATGATGTTTCATCCTGCTGGCGTAGTTCATTTTGATGGCGCTATGAAAGGCCCAACTGAAATTCAGATTATCGGCATGGGGCCAGTGAGCACCACCCCAGTTTATCCAGATGCTCCTCGCTTTGGTAATCCGCGTAAACTCAATTAATACCTTTCTTCACCCAGAAAGACAAAACCCCAGAGATTCCTCTGGGGTTTTTATTTGCCAAGGTAATTCTGGCAAACGCTGGGATCAAATATCAGGCAGCAATCTTGCTTGGTTCTTCTTGGCTCACAGAGTGGCGAATGAGATAGTCAAAGGAGCCAAGTGATGCTTTTGCACCTTCACCCATGGCGATAATGATTTGCTTATAAGGGACTGTGGTGCAGTCACCTGCGGCAAATACACCCGGTAACGATGTCTCGCCTTTGGCATCCACAATAATCTCGCCACGTGGAGAGAGGTCAACGGTGCCATTGAGCCATTCGGTATTTGGGAGTAAGCCGATCTGCACAAAGATGCCCTCTAACTCCAAGGTGTGATCTGCTTTAGAGGTGCGATCCTCATAGCGCAAGCCATTCACTTTGCTGCCATCACCCAATACTTCTTTGGTTAATGCGCTTGTAATAACTTGAACGTTAGGAAGGCTGAATAATTTCTTTTGCAATACAGCATCTGCACGCAATTGGCTATCAAACTCAATTAAAGTGACATGGCTCACAACGCCAGCCAAATCAATTGCAGCTTCAACCCCTGAATTACCACCACCAATTACAGCAACACGCTTACCTTTAAATAAGGGGCCATCGCAATGCGGGCAGTAGGCAACCCCTTTGTTGCGATACTCTTGTTCGCCAGGCACATTCATTTCTCTCCAGCGCGCACCAGTGCTGATGATGACTGATTTGCTATTGAGCACTGCACCGTTCGCCATCTCCACTTCAATGCCTTTGCTGGTTTTTCGTAGTGCATTGGCACGCTGCAAATTCATGATGTCAACTTCATAATCTTTCACGTGTTGCTCTAAGGCTTGTACCAGTTTTGGTCCCTCAGTATGTGAGACTGAAATGAAGTTTTCTATTCCGAGGGTGTCCATGACTTGGCCGCCAAAGCGCTCAGCAACAATACCGGTGCGAATACCTTTGCGGGCCGCATAAATTGCAGCTGCAGAACCAGCGGGGCCACCACCGATAACTAGAACATCAAAATCGTCTTTAGCATTGAGTTTGGCAGCCTCTTCTTCAGCGCTGCCGGTATCGAGTTTGGCAATAATTTCTTCAACGCCCATACGACCTTGACCAAATACTTCGCCGTTCAGAATGACGGTTGGAACAGCCATGATCTGATATTGATCAACTAGATTCTGGTAAAGAGCGCCATCAATCATTTCATGCTGTACCTGAGGATTGAGTGCAGCCATTAAGTTCAAGGCTTGCACAACGTCAGGGCAGTTATGGCATGACAAAGAAATAAATGTCTGAAAGCGAAACGTACCTTCGAGTTTGCGAATGCGAGCAATGATGTCTTCTTCTACTTTGGGTGGGTAACCACTGGCTTGCAAGATCGCCAAGATAAATGAAGTCATCTCATGACCCATTGGTAAGCCAGCGAATGTAATGCGGGCTTCTTCATCAAGTTTACTTACGGTAAAGCTTGGAGAATTCTGAGCTTGGCCGTTAGTCTTAACCGTAATCTTGTCAGATTGTTCTGCAACTTCATTCAAGAGCTCAAGCATCTGCGCTGACGCTGGGCTTTGATCAAGAGTCGCTGTCAGAACGATCGGTGCGACGATCCTTTCAAAGTAGGCTTTTAATTGGGTCTTGATATTGTTATCTAACATGGTAAATCCTTAATCTTTAATTTCAGTGAGTCTATTGGGCAGGATCTGATCCTCTCCAATAGACTCTCCGGAGAGAGTCTGATTGGTTAAGTCTGATCTATTAGATCTTGCCTACGAGGTCTAAAGATGGAGTCAAAGTAGCTGCACCTTCTTTCCATTTCGCTGGGCAAACTTCACCTGGGTGAGCAGCTGTGTATTGAGCAGCTTTGAGCTTGCGCAATGTTTCAGATACGTCACGTGCGATTTCATTGGAGTGAATTTCTGCAGTCTTGATAACACCTTCTGGATTGATGATGAATGTGCCGCGCAAAGCTAAGCCAGCTTCAGGAATGTGTACGCCAAACGCATTTGTCAAAGTGTGTGTTGGATCGCCAACGAGCGGAAACTTTGCTTTACCAACAGCTGGTGAAGTTTCGTGCCAAACTTTGTGTGAGAAATGGGTATCAGTTGTTACGATATACACTTCAGCACCTAACTTTTGAAACTCAGCATAGTTCTCGGCTGCATCTTCAATTTCTGTTGGGCAGTTAAATGTAAAAGCTGCTGGCATGAAAATCAAAACTGACCAATGGCCCTTGAGGCTTTCATCAGAAATAGTGACAAACTTACCGTTATGGAAAGCTTCAGTTTTGAATGGCTGAACTGCGGTGTTGATAATAGACATGGTGCTCCTTTTGTTAAATGAATTGGGTTAATCAATCATGAAATGCTTTGACAACGGAGACCATTCTAGGCATTATTTTATTATTTGTATAATGAATAATTTAGATGTAAGTGATCGAATTTATTGATAATTAAATAAGGCATTGCTTAAAGCGGGGATAATGGGGTCTTAAGGCTCTAAACAGCCATTTACCAGTCTTTTTGAGAGTCGTTATCGATATGCCAATTCAGTTCAAACATTTGATTCGATCTATTTCCCTCCTTGCCTTGGGCTTGTTTTTGCTTTCAGGCTGTCAATCTACGGGTAAAGATGGCAAGCCGCTCACACAAGCGGAAATTGTTCAAAAGCGCCAAGCAACAATCGAGATGGCTAAAACGGGTCTCGATGCCTTAATCAAACAAAATCCAAAGATTAGGGAAGATATTGAAAAGGCTCCTGGTTATGCCGTGTTTAGCACTACCAATGTTAATGTGGTTCTAATCGTAGTCGCGCGCGGTGAGGGTGTGTTGTATGACAAGCGTCGTAAGGAGCCTGTGTTTATGCAGGCACTCAAGACAGGTGAAGGTCTGGGCGCTGGATATCAAAACCAATATCAAATTGTGATTTTCAAAACCACTTCTGCAATTGATCAATTTTTATTGACTTCAATCGATGGACAAAAAGGTGGTATTGACGTAGACGCTAATTTTTCTGCAGGCTCAGGCGGAACAATTCGCTCCTTTAATCCCGAGATTACTTTTTATACTGTTGGTTTGTCTGGCTATGATTTGCAGGCCAACTATGGTGGCACGCTCTACCTGGTGGATCAGCAGCTGAATGATGCGGCCACACTGAATAGTCTTCCCAAAAAGACTCCTGCAGCTAAATAATCATTCGGAACCCACATTGGCTGGGTTCTACTGGTATTTCTCTATAGAAACACTCTTAAACGAGAGTAGATTGGTATCTGTATTCGTATAGATATCAATCGTATATCTCTCACCTAAAGGGGTTGTTATGAGCAAAGATTCATTGAGTGCCGCTGCAGCTAAAAGTCAACAAAAGGCAGTTGATGCTAGTAAAGCCGTTGGTCGAGTTGCCATGGAAAGTGCGCAAGCTATTGCCCAAATTAATCAACAAGCTGCACAAGAATTTGCAGAGCGTATTCAGAAGCGAGTTTCCGAGCTCATGAAAACCCAAGACCCGAAATCGGCTTTTGACTATGTACACGCAGAAGTATTGCAAGATGCCTCAAAAGAAGTGGCGCATTACCACCAGCAATTACTCAATGTTTTAAGAAGTGGGAATAAAGAGCTAGCTGACATTGCAGAAGTAATGATTCAGGACTCAAAAGCTGACCTCATTCATTTTGTTAATGATGCCACTGACAATGCGCCTCCCGGCAGTGAAGCCTATGTGTCGGTCTTTAAAACTTCGTTTAATAATGCCCTGCAGAACTTTGAATTAGTGCGCGCAGCAATGGCAGATTCTTTTGCTAACTTTGAGAAAAGCGTGGAAAGTGTTGGCAATCTCACTGCCACAAAGGGCCCTTCTAAAAAGAAATAGTGTAATTTTTATAGAGAGTCAATAGCGCTCTTGAAACTGTAGAGCAGTTTGGATCGTCTGAATATGGATCTCAATAGTGGAGCCAATTTCTTTACCGTAACCGCCTGCCATTGAGAAGGCGACTGGGATTTGCCTGCTTAAGGCATATTCAAATACCGCCTCATCTCGCTGACGCATTCCCGCTTTGCTGATCTTGAGTCTGCCGAGTCGATCGCCCTCGTGGGGATCTGCTCCGGCAAGATAAATAACAAAGTCTGGCTTGAATCGAGCATCCAGTTGATCTAGGCATTGAGCTAGTGCATCAAGATAGGTATGGTCATCGCAACCATCTGCTAATCCAAAATCTAGATCACTCACTTCCTTTTTAAATGGGAAGTTATTTTCCCCATGAATTGAAAGCGTGAAGATAGAAGCATCATGTTGAAGAATGGATGCTGTGCCATTGCCTTGATGTACATCTAAATCAATGATGGCCACCTTTAGATTTGAACTTACTTCTTTCTGAAGGGCGCGTGCAGCAATTGCGGAATCATTAAATACACAAAAACCACTCCCCAAATTGCGATAAGCATGATGTGTGCCGCCAGCTAGATTCCCAGAGATTCCCTCCTTGATGGCGGTTTTGGCAGCAGCTATTGTTGCTCCTGCAGAGCGTCTAGAGCGCTCCACCATTTTTTCGCTCCACGGAAAACCAATTTCTTTTTGCTCCTCAGGACTAAGTTTCCCCTCTATGACTTTGAGTAGGTAACTAGCATCATGAGCATAGAGAATTTGGGTATCCGTCGCGGCTGGTGCTTCTATCAGTTCTAAATTGGCAAGAGTGCTTACTAAGTCGCGGACTCGAGAATACTTTTCCATGGGAAAACGATGACCTGCCGGAAGTGGCAAGACAAAGTGATCGGAATAAAAAGCCTTCAAACAGAACTTCCTACATCGCTCGCATATTGTTCAAGTAAATCAAGGGAGACTATTTCTAGTGCTTTGATATGAGTGCTCTCTAATTTAATCAGTGGCGCACAATTCGCGTCAACGGCCTCAATCCAGCGATTGATACAAAGGCACCATTGATCTCCTGCGACAAGACCTGGAAATCGATATGCTGGCCTAGGCGTCATGAGATCGTTACCTTTAGCTAGGCTAAATTGTAAAAATTCATCGGTAACAATGGCGCAGACTAGATGGCTACCCACATCTTCCTCGTTCGTTTTGCAGCAGCCATCCCTAAAGAATCCAGTTAAAGGATCAAAAGAGCAGGGAACCAAGGGTTGCCCCAAAACGTTGAGGGCGACATCATTACGCATCAAATTATTCCTTAATCATGGTTAAAGCAGGTGCATTCATGGGGCGGTGTGCTGCTCGGCAAAAATCCCCTTTTTGTGTCACACTTTCTTCGTTAATACGGGCTGTACGGCTAATTTTGCAGTAAAAAATGAATTCACGGGCAAGCAATGAGAATTGAAGACACTGATCCAGCAAGACATGCGGGTATTGAATATCCCATGGAAGTTGGCGCTCCAGTTTTTGCACCCATCAAAGTGGTTGAGGAAAAAGATAAAGCGGTAAATGTTGCACGCCAAAATGCCAAGCAAGAATACGAGCGCATTATGGAGCAAGCTGAGGTGCTGATGAAACAAGCCAGAGCACTACAGGCAAGATTGGATGCCACTGAAATGGTGCATAGTGCTAAGTTTGGTTTCAATCCCATTCATGGAAAAATTTACCATCTGTATTACGACAGCAGAAACTCGACCCATGTGCTTATTCAAAATGGGCCTAAAGAGTGGAGTTGTGGAATTCCGGATGGATGGACTTATGCTATGGCAGTGAAGAAGCTGGGCGATAGCACCTGGGCGGTGGTGGAAGAAAACGCTCTTGCAGTATGATATTTTTTCTTATAACAAATATAAATAGGTGACATGTGACAAAAGCACGAGTAGTTAGCCTGGACAAATTAGGCAGCGCAGACGTAATCAAGCTTATTGATAAAGAATTGCCTCCTCCCGCCAAAGGTGAGGTACAAATTCGTCAAACTGCGATTGGTTTTAATTTCATCGACGTGTATCAGCGCTCAGGTGTTTATCCCCTCGAGCTGCCTACAGGCCTTGGTCATGAGGCGGTCGGTGTTGTGGAATCTTTGGGTGAGGGTGTGACAGGTCTAAAGATTGGCGATCGTGTGATGTATATGAATGCCGGTATTGGTGCTTATGCTAGCGCACGTAATGTTGCTGCAGATAAACTAGTGCCAGTACCAAATGATGTTTCAGACGAAGTTGCTGCTGCCGTGTTCTTTAAAGCAATGACTGCGCAATATCTGGTACAAAAAACATATAAAGTAAAAGCCGGTGACGTCGTATTAGTTCACGCTGCTGCTGGTGGAGTTGGGCAAATTTTGGCTGGTTGGGCAAAAGCCTTGGGTGCTTTTGTAGTGGGCACTGTTGGTTCGCAAGCTAAAGTAGCGGTAGCTAAAGAAGCTGGATGTGATGCGGTGGTGGATTACTCGCAGCCAAATTGGGTTGAGGAAGTATTAAAAGCAACTGGCGGTAAAAAAGCCAACGTGGTGTATGACTCTGTCGCTAAAGATACCTTCCTAGGTTCACTAGAATGCACTGCACCTTTTGGTACGGTTGCACTATTTGGTGCCGCCTCAGGTCCTGCACCAGAAATTCAGCCAGAGATACTGAATAAGAAAGGCTGCTTATTCTTAACTAGGCCTTCTGTATTCCCGCACAATGCGACACATGCTTTATTGCAAGAGAATGCTAAAGCCGTCTTTGATGCTATTTCCAAGGGTTATGTCAAAGTGCAGATTGGTGCAAAGTTTTCGCTGGAGCAAGCTGCTGATGCACACCGTGCTGCCGAGGGCAGAAAAGTCTCCGGCGCTATTGTGATGATTCCTTAAGCAGTATTAAGGCTACTAAACCAAAAGCCCCGCCCATGCGGGGCTTTTTCTTAAGCTATTAGAGTTGTAATATAGAAGCATGAACATCCTTGCCAGATCCTTTTTTGCTATTTGTATATTTCTTGGGGCTACCGTTGCCTTGGCACAAATTCCACCAACGCAACATTCGAATGAGATCTCCTATATTTCCGGTGGCGTGGGTGAAGAAGAGACTATGGCGATATTGGCTGAAGCCAAGCAATGGCCTCTCCTATTGGAGTTATCTCAAATAGAAAATGGTAGGGGTGTTTGGATTTTTGGTGCCAAGATCAAAATCAGCAATGCCAAGAAGCAAGTGATTTTTGATGCTCAAGCAGATGGTCCGTATATGTTGATCAATCTTTCGCCAGGTGACTATGTCCTCCAGGCGAGTTATCAAGGTGTTGAGCAAAGTAGGGCACTGAGTGTGAAAGCAGGTTCACCGCAAAAGATTAATCTTTTCTGGAAATAGTATTTCAGCGAACTTGAGGCTGCAAAATTGGTGCAGCGCCATATAGCTTTATAAAGAGAGTTCAGCCTCTGTTTCTAATTTCGGATATAGTTTTCCCATCCGAATAAATAGATCACGGGAGACAGAGTAATGAGAAATACTTCACTTAAGAAATGGATTGCAAAAGCATTGGTGCTGCCAGTGCTACTTACTGCGAGTACATTCGCATTGGCGCAGACATCTGCAGGCACTAACGCACAAAACAAAACTGAGCTTTTATGGTTTGGTCAAGCAGGCTTTAGGATTAAGTCTCCTGAGGGCAAGATGATCTTAATTGATCCATGGATCACTGGTGGACCAAAGACTCCCCCGCAATATAAAAATGATTTGGCTGCCATTGGCCCAATCGATTTGCTGTTGGTTACTCATGCTCACGTTGACCATCTGGGTGACGCACCTGCAGTAGCTAAGGGCAATAACATTAAGCTATATGGTCCCGCTGATATGGTGACCCCGCTGACGACATTAGGCATCATTCCTGCTGACCTTGGCTGGCGGTTTAATAAAACCGGCCGTGTGACTCCATTGCCGGGTATCAAGGTAACTGCAGTGCAGGCTGAGCATTCTTCATTATTGGTTTGGAAGAATCCAGCCACCGATAAGCTCGAGTCACATCCAGCTGGTGAACCTGTTGGTTACATCATTGAGTTGGAGAACGGTTTCAAGATTTGGCATATGGGTGATACAGGCTTGTTTAGTGATATGAAATTTATTAGCGAGCACTACAAACCCGATTTAGTCTTGATTCCAATTGGCGGCAATTTCACAATGGCGCCGGAAGATGCAGCCTTTGCATTAAAAACTTGGGTTAAGCCAAAAATGGTGATTCCGATGCATTACGGGTCTAATCCAATGACCAAAGGCACCTTGGCTGAGTTTCAGGCGGCCATGAAGGGAAGTAGCATCAAGATCATCCCAATGACAGAAGGTGAAACAGTCCAGTTTTAAGACTTTTCTTCACTAGTTTCCAAACCCCGCATTGATTGTGGGGTTTTTTATTTCTAGTTGCTTGCATTTAGTTCGTATTAGTACTAATATAGTACTAACTAGTACTTAATTACCTCAAATGAACTTTTTACCCACCCTTCGAAGCTTAGTTTCTGCCTATCAAGCGTTTGAGCACTACTCTGCGCCAGATTTAAAGGGCCTGGGCCTCACAATGACTCAATTCGATGTCATTGCTACCTTGGGCAATCAGCCACCAATGACCTGCAAGGAGCTGGGAGAAAAAACCTTGGTGACCAAGGGAACCTTAACGGGTGTGTTGGAACGTCTACAGATAAAAGGCATTTTAGAGAGGAAGATGAATCCAGAGGATGCTCGTAGCCAAATGATTGGTTTAACAGATGCGGGTCAAAAGTTATTTGAAAGAGTATTTCCTGCGCACTTACAGTATTTGGAAAAGGCATTTGAGAAGCTGTCTCCAAAGCAATTGAAGGAAGTGCAGGAGTCATTGAATTTACTTAAAGATATTTTTTAATCTACGATCAAACTGAGTTAATAGGAGAAGAGCATGAGTAAAGTAGCCGTAGTTTTTCATAGTGGATATGGGCATACCGTAAAACAAGCTGAAGCTGTAGCAAAAGGCGCTAATGGAACATTGGTCGCAATTGATGCAGAAGGTAATATTTCGGATGCTCAGTGGGCTGCATTAAACGATGCGGATGCCATCGTATTTGGCTCGCCAACCTATATGGGTACTGTGAGCTGGCAGTTCAAGAAGTTTGCTGATGCAAGTTCTAAACAGTGGTTTTCACAGCAGTGGAAAGACAAAGTATTTGGCGGGTTTACCAATTCAGCAACGATGAATGGCGATAAACATTCCACTTTGCATTACTTCTTCACTTTAGCGATGCAGCACTCTGGTGTATGGGTTGGTACTGGCTTGATGCCATCAAACGCCAAGTCAGCTAAGCGTGATGATGTGAACTATGTTGGCTCATCTGCAGGTGCAATGATGACAACACCATCTGATGCAAGCGCTGATGAAGTAAATGCTGGCGACTTAGAGACTGCACGTTTATATGGCGAGCGCATAGCCAAGATTACACAGAAGTTGCGTGGCTAATGAATCACTCTCGATACACCGGCTTCGCCATTCTCCTTCACTGGGTGATGGCGCTTCTAATTTTAGTTACTTGGTCTATTGCCATTGTGGTGAGTGATATGCCCTTGAGTCCCACTAGGATTGCAGGGTACAGCTGGCATAAATGGCTTGGGATAACTGTATTCTTCTTGGTGGTAGTCCGCTTGCTATGGCGTAGCACCCATCCTGCTCCTGAACTGAATTTGAAGATGCCTGCTTGGCAAGAGAGGGTGATGAAGTTGACCCATGTAGCCCTGTACTTATTAATGGTTGCCATTCCGGTAGTAGGTTGGCTCATGAGTTCTGCCAAAGGCTATACCGTTAACTACTTTGGGCTCTTTGAATTACCGGATTTAGTCGAAAAAGATAAAGCCCTAGGCCATACTCTTAAAGAGGTTCATGAATGGCTCGCTAACGGTTTAATGGCTTTGGTAGGTCTGCATATCTTAGCCGCCCTTAAACATCAATTGATTGATAAAGATGGCTTATTAAATCGCATGTCTTTTAGGAGCGCTCGCAATGAGAAATAACGTTTCTTTCTTTAGAAAAGGCTTGGTAGCAATTCTGGCAATGACTCTATCAGCATCCCTGTATGCGGTTGAGTATTCATCGATTGATGTTGCTAAAAGCAAAATTACTTTTACAACGAAGTTGATGGGCTCCAAACTGGCAGGTGGTTTTGGGAAGTTTTCTGGAAAAGTTTCTTTTAATCCCGATGAGCCTGAAAAAGCTAAAGCCTCTTTGATGATTGATATTGCTAGCTTTAATGCGGGCGGCGAAGAGTTGCAAGAAGAGGCTAAAGGGAAGGATTGGTTCAGTACCAAACTCTATCCTAACGCCACATTTACCTCAGATGCAGTGAAGGTCACTGGCCCCAATAGTCTTGAGATTCATGGCTCTTTGGCTATCAAAGGGAAGTCGTTACCAGTAGTTATAGCGGCAAAGTACCAGACGCAGGGCAAGCAAATCGTATTTGATGCCAGCTTTCAGTTGTTGAGGTTGGATTATGGTTTAGGCGCTGGTAATTGGGCTGACACATCAGCCGTATCCAATGAAGTGCCTGTCAAGGTCAATTTAGTGTTGAATCAAAAGTAGTATTGAGATATTTTTTTAATTAGATTTTTTATCACGGAGAATTACATGAAATCCAAGTTATTGTTTACATTGTTAGCAACCATTGGTTTGGCTACAGCAGCTATTGCAGCGCCATCTACCTATTCGACAGATGCGAATCACACCTTCGCTCAGTTTGAATACAATCATTTGGGTTTTTCAAAACAAACGAGTCGCTTTAATACTGTTACTGGCACAGTGACGATTGATCAAGCAGCAAAAAAAGGTAGCGCAGATATCATTATTGATACCAAGTCAGTAGATACTGGCTCAACCTTATTTAATGGTCATATTCAAAGCGAAGATTTTTTATCTACCACACAGTTCCCAACAGCAACATTTCAGTCAAATGACATGATTTTCAAGGGCGATAAGCCAGTTGAATTGAAAGGCATTCTGACGTTAAAGGGTGTCAGTAAGCCAGTGACCTTGGCTATCACACACTTCGAGTGCAAAAAGCATCCAATGTCTGGTGTTGATTACTGCGGTGCCAATGCTGAGACTAAGGTAAAGCGCACTGAGTTCAATATGGGTAAATA
>Ga0364893_10061_pt1 | contig 64962 bp, 57 predicted proteins | sample ExccelJu500001D3_FD_206943 | JGI IMG/M metagenome (GOLD analysis project Ga0364893, IMG submission 206943) | Enriched cells from Trout Bog Lake Hypolimnion, Wisconsin, USA - BchlTB.July16.5000.01.D3 | ecosystem: Environmental > Aquatic > Freshwater > Lake > Hypolimnion/Profundal zone | place: USA...
TCAAGACTCGCATGAAGCTGCTCTATTGGTATATGCTGATTCGCTTTCTTCAGTAGTATTTCGGTATATCTGACAAGACTTAAAGCAAGGAAGCAAATAGCAAAATGCGCTTTGATCCTTCTCTCATGCCAGTGATATACAGGTCTTATCTTGAGATTATGTTTTGTGATTCTGAAAGACTGTTCTACTTGCCATAAACCTTTGTACTGAGCAATGATTTCTTCTGGATGCGCTGTGGTGAGATTGGTATAAAATCCAAAATATCCGTCGAAGCTTTTATCTTGCTCTAGTTTCTTTTCATCTAGGATAATATTTGAAGATTCTGATAGAGTAAAATATGCTTTTTTTAGTGGAGATTTAAGACGTCCATTGGCGCTTTTTCCAAGATGCTTATCAGCTTTTGCTATTATCTTCGCTCGCTCATATGCATCCTTTTTCGCTCTTGTTCCGCTAAACACGGTAATGAGATTTTGTCCATTGTTTTGCTCTATGACTTTATATTTTAAATCACTATTTTCTTTGTGGATGTAGCTTATCGCTGATAACATCTCCTTCGTAACTTTCGCCTCTAGATTCCTTACTCTTGCGGCTATTATATAGTAAAAACCATTTGCCTCTAAATCTGAGAGATTGACTTTATTCATAAGAGCGCTATCTGCGACTATACAGATTTTATCTATCTTATAATCCTTCTTGAGCTTTTGCATGACTGGGATCAAGGTATGACCTTCATAGACATTGCCTGGAAAGATCTCGTAACCAATAGGAGCTCCATGCCTAGTCACAATGAGTACTAGAGTAATTTGTACATGCTGAGATTTACCATCCTTAGAAAAGCCGAAGTCTCTTAAGTCATCCTGAGCGTTTGTCTCAAAAGCTATGGTGGTTAAATCATAAAATAATAGATCTACCTCTTCCTTCTCTCCTAGAATTTGCTTAGTATTTTTGTAAATAGCTTTCTTCAGCTTATCTATATTTTGATCATTTAAGCTATCCATGAATTTATATATTTTGTTCGGAGTTAAATCATCGATACCAAAGTTACTTGCTTCATTTGCGGTTCTTAGTTTAGACATAGGTTTTGCAATGCGCATAAGCGCGATATCCGCAAGCATAGGGAGGTTTACTTTTTTCAAATGTAATGAACAGAAGAATCTATTAAAAATAGAGCCATATAACTCTCTTATACCACTTGCTTCGACTTTGCAGGAACTAACATCGAGAGAAGATGCAATAGTCAGAGTTTTTGTATTGTCTATCCCTAGCTTGACGAGCATCTCTTTGTATTCTTCTGCTTCTTTCTTCAGCAGCTCGATCTTCTCTTTATCAAAGCTTGAACCAAAACTTTTTACCATGATAGATTTAGAATGAGTTCCGCCCTCAAGTCTTCGTGAATCCACAATAAACACAGAAGTCGATCCACTAGCGTTTTTTCTAAGTCTTACGTACATACTGAATTCTCTATTGTCATTACGCTCATGGCATTGATTTATGCAATGCATGGTGGATTATACTACGCCTCACTCACATTAGCCAGTCATACACTACCATACACGACAAAAAAGATATGAAAAATGGCACAAAAGCCACAGTGAGCAAGGGAGAGAGGGGATTTTGATAGGATGAAGACGAGAAACGATATATTGAGTAAGCAAGCGGATATTCTGATTAGACCAGAGCTCGGTGATATTGGTATATTTGATGATCATATGCGTGAGGAATTATATAAGGCCGGTATAGAAGCAGCCAACAAAGCTTTACCTAAAATTAAAAAGAAACTTAGCGAAATCAAGTAGTTTGGTAAATATTACGCCATATATTAACCAGTCTAATAATATCTGTCTTTTTTATCTTTGGACCAAAAGAAAAACGTATCGCGCAATTTGCCACTTCTTCCACTACGCCCATTGCAGTAAGTACGTGAGAGATTTTTACTTTTCCGGAAGAGCATGCAGATCCTGAGCTTACAGCTATTCCTTGCATATCAAATTTAATGACTTGCAAATTTGCAGGAATATCAGGCATATATATCATGGAAGTATTAGGGAGTCTTGGTGCATCCTTACCAAAGATGATGGCACTTTTACAAATATCCATTATCTCATCTTCAAAAAAATCGCGCATCATGCTATTTTGAGGCTGAGCCATATTCGCCGCTTTAGCAAAGCCTGTAATAGCAAGGACATTCTCTGTACCAGCTCTAATGCCGCGTTCTTGCCCCCCTCCAATCATCTGTGGGCGTAGATGATATTGAGACTTATATATTAAAGCAGCTGCGCCAAGAGGGCCACCAAATTTATGAGCTGTAATACTGACGAAATCTAATCCTAAATCCAAAATATCGCATTGCATTTTACCTGGCATTTGCACGCAGTCACTATGTATCAGGGATTCATATTGATGGACCAGAGATACAATTTCTTTGATTGGTTGCAAGACACCTGTTTCATTATTTGCAAACATGATGGATACAAGATTTGATGGTCCTGGATTTTGTTTTAGCCAGAGTTCTAGCTTGTCTATATCAACGATCCCAATATTATTTACCGGTAGAATATCTACGTTATCACTATATTCTTGATGCCTCAAAATTGATATATGTTCTGTAGATGCGATGAGAATTCTATTCTTTATAAAATTACTGATTACGAGATTATTTGCCTCAGTGGCTGAAGCAGTAAAGACTAGATCATATTGATCATTACGTAAACTTACCCCCATCATGATAGCTATATCATTTCTTGCATTTTCTATTATTGTTTTTGCATTACGTCCATATAAGTGCACAGAAGAAGGATTGAGAGGTTGATCTATTATATCTAACATAGCCTCTTTGACATCATAGAGCAAAGGCGAGGTTGCGTTATAGTCGCAATATAATAATGTTTTCATCACTGATCTTGCAAGATACTAGTTGGTGCAACTTGTTGAGATTTGCCTACATAAGAATTAGTAAGTAGAGTAATGGTAATTCTGATGTTTTTTGCGCCATAAGGATCGCGTACATCAAATGGTTCCTTATCTGCTTTACCGAGCAGTCTTACTACTTGATCTGGTTTGATCAAGTTTGAGAGAAAAGCCCTGACTTTATTTGCTCTAAGCACAGATAGACGCCAATAATCTATATCACCAGCTGCAGCAGGATCTTTAAATGATGCAGTATGTCCGCATATAGAAATATAATTAGGTTGGCTTTTAAGTAAATCTCCTAGCATCGTCAAAATCTTTGCCATATATGGCTGCATTTCATCAGTGCCGGCTTTAAACATAGGCCTGTTATCACTATCCATAACCTGTATGCGTAATCCTTCAGCAGTCACATCCATAACAATATTATCTGCAATTTCTGTAGAAATACGCTTTTGAATATTATTCATTATATTAATAAAACTACGTTTTTCAGAATCAACGATCTGACGATTAAGCTCTGCTTGTACCATATGCGGTCCATTAAGCGGTGATCCATATATCAGAGAAGTAGAAGAGCTATGAGGAGCGTATACTCCTTCTTGTATATTTGGATCCGCTCCGCCATCGAAGCCCAATCCTTTATCCTGTCTTCTTGACACAGTAGGAGTAAAATATTTTGCTATGCCTTGTAAATTTTCTTTTGGAGTCGCTCCAATCAACCACATCAATAAGAAGAAAGCCATCATAGCTGTTACGAAGTCTGCATAAGCAACCTTCCACATACCACCATGGTGACCTGCGTGACCTTTATGTATTTTTTTAATAATAATTGGCGCTTTACCGCTCATATCAATTACCCCGTAGCTGGAGGAGTAGTGCTAATCATAGTTTCCGTTTCTTGAAACGATGGTCTGACAGTTTCAGGAATACTCTTTCGTATAAATTCCGTAATTACTATCGGAGGATTGCCATTTAAATATCCAATAAAACCCAATTTTATACTCTGGAGATAAGAAATTTGATGCTCACCATATTCAGAAAAAAAATGCCCAATAGGAATAAACAGACCATAGGACAATAATACACCAAGAAATGTCCCAACTAAAGCTGCCGCAATGAGGCCGCCCAGTACTTCTGGCGGTTCAACGATACTACGCATTGTTACAATTACACCTAGTACAGCTGCAACAATACCTAAAGCGGGGAGTGAATCGCCTAATGCAAGCAAAGCTCTGCCTGGTGCTTTAAGCGCCGCGCTCAATGTCTCGATCTCAGCATCGATCATAGCTTCAAACTGATGTGGATTATCTATTCCCATCACCAATAACCTTAAATTATCACGTATAAATTCCAAATTCTTCTTGTTACGCATGATAGATCTTGCTTGCATGAATATTTGACTTTCTTCAGGATGCTCTACGTGATTTTCAATTTCTAGCATGCCTTTAACTTTCATCGCTTTAGTAACGCTAAAGAACAATAATAACAGTTCTAAATAATCTTTTTTTGAATAAGGATGGCCCTTAAACAAAAATGTAAAAGCTTTGATAGAACTTTTAACAACATCAAATGGATTAGCTACCAAAGCCGCGCCACAAGCAGCGCCTACAATAATAATAAATTCATTAGGTTGCCATAATAGCATCATGTCGCCATGATGCATTGTATAGCCTAACGCTACAGAGCCGAAAGTGACGCACATTCCTATTAAAAATAACATCTAGACTACTCCATTTATTTTTATGCTCGTAATGTGTGAAAAAAATCACGTAATAAAGTCTCTGATTCCTGAGCCAAAATTCCAATATATATATCTGGATGATGATGACAAGTACTATGCGTAAAAAAGCGTACACCATTTTCTATAGCACCAGATTTTATGTCACTTGCGCCATAAAAAATTCTGCCAATTTTAGCATGAGCTATGGCTGCAGCGCACATTGCGCAAGGCTCAAGAGTAATATATATATCGCATTCAGATAAATTCTTGCTATGTAATATTTTACACGCATGGTTGATTGCCAAAATTTCTGCGTGATGCAAAGGATTATTGTCGCTTTCAACCATATTATGCGTTTTAGACAATATATGCCTTGTTAGTCTATTGACGATTACTGCTCCTACAGGAACTTCTTTGCTAGACGACGCATATAAAGCTTGCTCCAATGCTTGTTTCATACAATCATTATCAAAATTCATAGTACCTCACGATATTTAACCTCCATTTCTACGCCAGCCGGATCTTGGTGGATAATAACCTCTGCGCCGATAAATAAAGCCTCAAGCTCAGCAGTAATATTGTCGCTGATTTTGTGAGCATCTAACAAACTCATATCACCTGGCATTTCAAGATGGAATTGAATAAATGGCTTATTGCCTGCATAACGAGTTTTAAGCTCATGTACGCCATAGACATCATGGCTGTAACGCGCCAGTACTTGGAGAATTTTACTTTTATCTTCTTTACTAAATTCATGATCTATTAAATTTCTTACGGCTTGTATAAATAACTTATATGCGCTGACAATTATATATATAGCAATAAATATGCTACATATGGCATCGACAATATACCATTTTGCGCTAAGATATAATGATATTATCGCTACTGCATTACTTAAAAAATCCCCAAAATAATGTAATTTATCTGCCGTGACTATTCTAGACTTAGTTTTGCGTAATACATAGCTTTGATATACTAGCAAAACCGCAGTAAGCATCATTGATATAATCATGACATTTATACCTGTATCCAAGCTACTCACTATTTGCGGCGTGATAAAACGCTGCATAGCTGAGAAAATCATATATGCACCAAGGGCGAAAAAAAATATGGATTGTGCAAAAATTGCCAAATCTTCTATTTTGTTCTTGCCAAAGCGGTGGTTGTTATCTGGTGGAGCGATAGCAAGAATGACAGCAATTAAATTGATCAAAGAAGAAAAAATATCAAGCATGGAATCTATGACAGATGCAAGTAGTGTCATAGAATCAGTAACCCAAAAACCGTATATTTTAACTAGTAGAATGCATGAAGCAATACTGGTTGAACAGTACAATGCTGATTTTGTTAAATTATGATCTACCAGATGTACATGATGCATTTATTTATTATAATTAATCAATATATTGTATTTATATTGGTATAATGATATATTTGCGCAACAAAAATAGATAGAGAAATACTGACATGTATGTGAAATTTAAAATAATTTGTGCCACAGTTATCGCAAGCTTGTTGCTTTCTTCTTGTCACGGTGGTAGTTTAAGCAATCATGGAGTTATGAAAACAATGCAATCTGTAGCTCAAGGCACTAAGAATCAACAAGTGGCTACAGTTGGTGGTGCTGTGATTGGTGGCGTCGTTGGAGCAAGTATAGGCAGTGGCAGCGGTAGGTTAGTCGCTGGTGCAGTAGGGGCTGGAGCAGGTGCGCTTTTAGGACGAGCCGTCGGTAAGCTGTTAAAAAAATAGACACTGAACTAGAATGTCATTGTAAGAAAAGGTTAAAAGCCTTGACGAAGCAATCTATGGTAACCTATGATGTTACATGCTAGAAGAATGGATTGCCACGCGCTTTTAAGCGCTCGCAATGACATAATCTATATATATACATAGTGTTAGACAGTACCAAAAAATAAACATGGAGGATTTTGCTATGCTTAAGCCAATTTGTGTAATCATTATCACTAGTCTTGCTCTCACATCCTGTAATAGTGGTAGCGGTACACAAAAACAAGGTATTGGTACTGCGGTAGGCGCGCTCGCAGGTGGGTTATTAGGTTCAAGATTTGGTAAAGGTGGTGGGCAGCTTCTTGCTACTGGCGTCGGCGCTTTAGCTGGTGCTGCAATAGGAAATAGCATTGGTAAAAGCTTAGATGCTCAGGATAAAATGATGCTTGAGCGTAGTTCTCACAAAGCGCTTGAATATGGATCCTCTGGCAGTCAAACAGAATGGCGTAATCCAGATAGTGGAAATTATGGATATATTACGCCATCAAAAGCTTATCGTGACGGTGCAGGAGCTTATTGTAGAGAATATACGCAAGTGATTGTTATAGGTGATAAAGAAGAAAAGGCTTATGGAAGAGCTTGTAGACAACCTGATGGACAATGGCAAATAGTGCAATAATATTCTATTAATGACTTCTATAAAAATCTCTCCTCATTAACTTACAGAGCAGTTTTTCTATTGTCTAGACAGTGTTTTAACAATTATAAGCGACGCATGCCATGTTTTAAAACCTGGTGATTTTCTGAATATCCCAATTGGTGTACCTCATCAAGTGTTTAATCGATCTAATAAGGATGTACACTTTCTTGTTGTTTCCAGTCCCAATATACATGATGATAGAATAGATATGTCTCATGATAGTAGTACAGATGACAACGAAGCATAATGCTTTTATAGCTCAAACAGGACATTTGCTTTGTCACTGACAGATCTGTGTAATGTAGTTGACTAATATATAATTAATGTGTACGTTTATAAATATCTACGCCAGGCTGCCAAGGAATTGGATCAAAGGATATTTGGTCAGAATGTCTCTGAATATGCTGAATGCGTTGTAAGAATAGCGAAGGAACTAGCTCCTGAGTATGTGTCTAAAAATACTGACGGCAAGTGGTTTGATAGCTTCTATACAGATAAACAGCGTAACATATTGGGGACGCAAGTTATGTATGGTGCGACAGAGAAATTCGAATTCGCAGAGGTTATTGTAGCTAGTGCACCATCTCTCAGGTTTGAATGGTGAAATGATATTCTATTTATTGTGGTGGCGTATTATTGAGAATTTATTCTCATTTCACAACCGCTCTTCTGGTAAAAATCCACCTACCTGTGCATCCCATAAAGTTTTGTACAGACCATTTGCTTTAAGCAACTCCTGATGCGTACCATCTTCTATAATTTTTCCTTGGTCAAAAACCAAAATACGATCCATATGGAGCAGTGTAGAAAGTCTATGCGCTACTACCAAGGTTGTTTTATTTTGCATTAAAACCCAAAGAGATTCTTGGATTTTATGTTCAGTCACTGAATCTAGTTGAGATGTAGCTTCATCTAAAATCAAAATTGGAGCGTTTTTGAGTACAGCTCTCGCTATTGCAATACGCTGACGTTGCCCGCCTGAAAGTTTCACTCCACGTTCACCTACCATAGAGTTATAACCGTCTTGAAGTTTGACGATGAATTCGTGAGCATGAGCGCGTTTCGCAGCGTCATAAACCTCCTCATCACTCGCCCCTTCTTTGCCATATCTGATATTTTCCATGAGGGTTCTATGAAAGAGTGATGGATCTTGAGGAATCATGCCTATTACTCGTCTTAAGTCATCTTGGCTCATGCTAAGTATATCACAATTACCTATCAAGATACGTCCATCTGTTAGATTATAAAGGCGTAAAATGAGATTCACAAATGTAGATTTACCAGAACCAGAATAGCCTACTAGTCCAACTTTTTGGCCAGGCTTAATGACAATTGATATATTGTCAAAAAGGGGCTTAGCACCTTTATAGTGGAATCCTACTTTGTCGAAAGTGATATCATATTTATCGCTTTGACTCACTTGCGCATGTGCATCATCTTCGATTTCAATCGGTGATAGAGTGATACGAATGCCCTGGTCTATATTTCCATAATATTCAGCGAATTTACCTATATCCTCGGATAGACTCCAAAGAGCGTCTATAAGCGTTGTATTAATTGTTAAAATCAATACAAAATCTCCTAATGTGACATATTCATTTTGAAACCCATGGATTAAATAGAACATGCAAATTGCTTCATATATAAGGAAAGAAAAGCCTTGGAAGCTATACATCCACATAAAATATTTGTCACGTCTTCTATCAGCGGCAACATGCTCATCTAGCGCGTGCATAAACTGCTTCGACTCAAATATACGAGCGCTAAATAAACGTACACTCATCATATTGCCTAAAATATCAACTATTTTGCCAACAACTGTAGAGCGTACTTCTGACGCTAAATGCGATAGATAACTTGCACGCTTGGAGAGTAAAAATGATCCGAAGCAAAAGATTATAGCCCAGGTTACGAGTATGATCGTAAATCTGTAGCTCACTGTATAAAATGTAAATACAGCAATGACAATTGCCAAAAAATGACTAAGAAAATTATCAATGATAAGAGTGAGTAGATCAGGAATTGAGCTCATCGCGTCCTTGATCTTATTACCGAGACTTCCGGCAAAATGATTTTGAAACATCGAATGAGAATGCATCATCATACGTGACATCAAGCGGTCACCAACATAGCGTCTTAGCGAGGATTGCAACGTGAGTGCTATAAAGTCATAGCATCTGAACATTATAACCACTCCTAAAGTCAGGAGAATGTATAGTATAGCAGGACCTGCTAATTGTGCTATAGCATTTGCAGGACTTAAATCCTGCAATCTATCCATCATGATCTTTAGTATATATGGCCTTAAATTGACATCCACGGCCCATAAAATAGCGACAATGATTTGAGGCACAGTCCACCATTTGAACTGCATTACGCTTTCAAAAATGAATCTTGTTGTTTGGTTTTGGCTCATGCTAATCTTCCTCAACCCACCAGGATAGCACAGATTATGCCATATTGTAAACATCTACTGCTAGGAAACTGGAGGATTGACCTTACTCATTATTTATGTATCATGCTTTTATCTTAAATTAAATTAAGAGAGTAGTATTTAATGAAAGCATATGGCACAATATCAGGATCAGTGATGGTAATCTAACATAAGCATAGTTATATTCAATCTGTAGCAACATTCATTAAAAACAATCCGCAATTAAAGTCCATGGATCTCTACTTCAGCTTCGTCAATAATAGTACAATCAGCGATGCAGATTTGGCACCAATTATAGATGCTATACAACATACTGGATGCAGAGTAAGTTGTGGCATGATGAAGACGCATGATCAAAGCTTCATACAAGCTATGACAAGGTGCGTAGCACCAGTTGCGCCAAATCCAGTTCTATCAGATGTATCAAAATCAGATACTGAGCCAGCTGTTGCACAAGGAGAAACTAAGTCTGAGCTTCGCACAAGTAACGTAAGTGATGAACATAAAGAAGAAGAGCTTATTAATCATAATGATGTTCCTGGCGACGTCCCTCCTGCGCCTACCGATACTAGTGCAGCTGCGTCAGAGAAAAATGCTGAGACACTAGCTACATTAACTGAACCTATTCATCGTGAAGTTGGTACTGATTCAGTACAAACAGATACGCCAAAGGAAAATACTGAGCAAGCAGCTGAGTCAACTGTTGTACCAACTAATACAACTGCGCGAGCAGAGACAGTAGAAGTAGCGCGTCCTACTGGGTGTTGCGATGACTATAGCTGTACAATGCTGTAATTTTTAAAACCACGAGCTGTCACACAAAGCTCATGAGTTTTTCTATTATAGGTGCTATGACGCTGAATCCAATAATAACCGTATTACACGCGATTATTGGCAGAAATAGTGACAGGCTATATTTCTCTGGAATTATGCTACATTGCCCATTCCTAGTAAAAAATGTATATATTACTCTTGCGAGATAAGCAAAAGTCAAAATAGATCCAATTACCATTATTACTACAGCTGGCGTATTACCAGCTTCTATTGCGGCTGAGATGATGGCAGATTTGCCTATTCCTCCGGCAATAAATGGTATTCCAATTAGTGACGCTCCGCTTAAGATAAAGAGTATTACGCTAGACGGCATTTGGTAGAATAATCCTTTGAGATCTTCTATTTTGCTCTTACCATGCATTAGATAAATATTACCAGCAATAAAAAATAGCGCGATTTTAGCAAAGGAATGAGCGATAATGAATATTATAGAGCTGGTAATACCAGATTTGGATAATAACAATGCTCCTATTAAGCATGTTGCGGCCTGATTGATTGTAGAATAAGCAAGGATTTGTTTAATATCTTTGGCAAGCAAGGCCTTGAATCCGCTATATAGCATAGTAATCCCAGGAATGATTATCAGCCATTGATATGTTGCTATATTTAGCTCATAGAGCAATATCTTGCATAAGACGAATATCCCAGTATTTACTATAGCTACTCCATGGAGTAGGGCGCTGACTGGATGAGTGGCTATCATGGCCGCAGGAAGCCATGTATGGAAAGGCATAATAGCTGTTTTAGATATACCAAAAATACATAATAGTAAAATGACTATATTACTCACATCTTGCCCTGCATAACTTATATAGACCATCACTGGCAAGAATAAGAGTAATGATGGATAGAGCAGGGGTCTTAAGTATTTTTCTAGCGCTTCAATGGATCCAGAATATACGAGCGGAATAGTACATAATGTTAATATTTCATAAAAAATGAACATAGTTAAAACATTGGCAGAAAGCGCTGTAAGGCTTGCTACTACAATACAAACTGAGATAAAAGCATGATGCTTATTATTCTCTGAATATCCATGAGCATAAATTATAGAGATAAACCATAACACACTGAGAAGAGTTAAAAAGATCCATCCCAATGCCTCAAGATGGAATACTATGCTAAATCTACCAAAATCTATCAAAGTATAATAAGCTATGCCTGTTTTGACGTATAGCAGACCTAGCATCATAACGGATAGAATATAGCATCCGGATGTTATGAGCATTAGTGTTAACTGTATACGACTATTATTTTGCGTAATCAAGGGTATGACTATATTGATACATCCGGTGCATATGAGAAGCATAGATATATACTTAAATACTAGAGTATGATCCATTAAGACGCCTTGACTAAAAGCATATGATTAAGCCAGTTGTGTATATCTGATATAAATTTTCTTCTTTGTGAGCCTATTAAATATCCTATATGCCCAGTGTCATATTCTACAGAAATTGCATTAGGTAAGAGATTGCGTAGCTCGATATTTGATGCTTTGGGTACGACTTTGTCTTTTATTCCTGATATAAGCATTACTGGTTTTAAAAATTTACTTGGGTCAATTAATGTCCTATCTACTATCCACCGATTTTTTAGCAGAATATTTTTGCCAATAAAATCACGCATTAGTTCATGATATGTAGCTTTAGTGATGGCATTACCGCTGAACTGCCAAGACTCAATTTCAAAAAATAATGCTCTAGATTTTGCATCATGATTTACAGCAAAAAACTCTAATTTCTGTTCAAAACTACTTGGATGCAGTAGAAAAAATAATATTTGTAAGTAAATAGCTGGAACATGTTTGTAAGCTATTAAGGCGTTATCGATTTGCATCAGCTCAAGCAGAGTTTTTTTGCTTGCGAGATATGAGAAATCCCATGGACAAGTTAGTAAAATCATAGAATGGACTAAGTTTTGTAGCATGATGCTGGCAGCAAGCGCAAAAATACCGCCAAGACAATGTCCTACGACGTGAACGCTTGAGTTTTGAGTAATGGATGCAATGTGTTGAATAATTTGACTTGTAACTTTTGCATAGCTACTGAGATTAAAATTTTTATCCTCAACAATCTGCCATTTGATCAAATATACCGCACCATGCTTGCATAAATTAGTGATTAAATCATCTGGCTCGCCTATAGCTAAGATATCTGGCGAATTAAAAATGGATGGTACAATAACGAATATCTGATTATTTTGCATTGGATTGATGGATGGAAAAAATAGAACCTCACTTTCCTTATTTATGATAATTTTTTGTTTCGGATCATGACTTTTATTTTTTTGTTGAGCAAATGCTTGATACTCTAGTTGGTACTCTGATAATATGTCAATTTGGTCTATATAATTCATATACCCAATATATCTATAATTTTATTATGTAGCGCTACAGGCGCGAGCGTACCATCAATACACATTATACGTGTATTAAATTTTTCGGATAGGGCTTTAAAATTTGAGTATATTCGCTCATGAAATGTATTAGCTTTGCGTTCAAATTTATTTGTATTACCTCTACTCATCGCTCTAGTTAATGATATCTTATATGGCAGATCTATAAAAAAGGTTATATCTGGCATCAAATCTGCAAATATTTCTCGGTGTAATTTAAGCACTAGGTCAATACCAATAGCATCACCTTGATAACTGAGCGTAGAATCTATGAATCTATCGCATATCACCCATTTCTTTTCTTTTAATGCAGGTTTAATCACATTTTCTATATGTTCTGACCTCGCTGCCATAACCATGAGCAATTCTGTGATAGGTAGTAATTCTTCGTGTAGCATGATTTGTCTTAAAGCCTCACCGACCTTGGTCCCGCCTATTTCTCGCGTGAGAATAACTGGTATATCATGATTCACCATATACTCGTATAACATATGGCTTTGTGTGCTTTTGCCACAGCCTTCACACCCTTCAAACGAAATAAACTTTGGATGATTTTTCAACTACGCGATATTTTTTGATATCATTCTACATAATAAGAATATGAAGAGCAAAATGTTTTTTCCTTGCTACGTTGTGCTATTCAACATATATAAATAATTCTTACTATACGTCATTGCGATGAGGATTCAAAGAATCCGAAAAAGCAATCTAGCTATAGAAGTAAGTAAGAAGGATAGATTGCCACGCGCTTTTAAGCGCTCGCAATGACTTATCTGAGTGCTTGCTAGCTATTATGCTTATAAATATCATAAAGTAATACGGCGACTCCTAGAGAAATAAAGGTATCAGCTAAGTTGAAGACTGGAAAATGGTATTTGTGAAGATGAAAGTACAAAAAATCAAAGACAGCACCATTTTGTATTCTGTCATATAAGTTTCCAAGCGCACCACCTATGATCAAACCATAACCGCATATTTGTATACAGGTTTTTGCTTTGTATAACACAATTAATAAATATATTACTATACAGCAATTGAGTATGATGAATGTGAGATTGCTATACTGATAATATTGACTGAATATTCCGAAGCTTATACCATAATTCCAAGAATAGACAAAACCAAAAAAACTCGTAAAATCCTTGGTATATCCAGGCAAATTTTTCAAATAATGAGACACCCATGTCTTACTTATGTAATCAAAAATGATTAGAAGCGCTATGAACGCCGCGCTGTATAACTTACTAGAATATTTATGCATATGTCTTTGATTCTTTAAGATGCGAAGGCATAGTAAACTATATTTTGACTTTTAGAAAGAGATTGTGTAGATAGATGTGTAGTGATATTCACCTTTTATAATGAGACTGTTCTTGAGATAAAAATATATACATAACGCGTTATTGCGAGGGGATAGCCGCGGCAATCTAACTTTCGACGCGATGACATGTATTTATCTTGAAACAGTTCCATACTATGCCCCTGTGGTGAAATTGGTAGACGCGGCAGACTCAAAATCTGCAGCCTGCAAGGGCGTGCTGGTTCAAGTCCGGCCAGGGGCACCACCTCATTGATAGCTTATATGATGCAAACACATCAAAAAATAAAGTATGAGCTTTGATTGTAATACAGCGCTTTCATATTGAATCTTAGTATTGTAGGATTGCTGATAATAAAATCATGTGGACTCATTTTAAATATGACAAATCGTCAAATTTTTTCCCATATCTTTTTTTATCTAGCTCCATATAAATGGAGTTTATGCATAGTAATGCTCAGTATTTTAGGCGTCTCAGGAGTGATTCTTGGACTAGGCAAAGCAATTAAGATTCTTATTGATGCAGGTATTACTTCTGGCGATCTGGGTAATCTAAATAATGCAATAATATATATTGCGATTTTAATTGCGATATTGGGCGTGACAAGCTTTACCAGATCATATTTCATCAACAGTCTTAGCGAAAGAGTGATTAGAGACATTAGGTGCAGTATTTATCGCCATTTGCTCACTCTCAAGTTTAGGCAATTTGAACTATTAAAAGACTCGGATATAGTAAGCAGAATGTTTAGTGATATCGATCTGATTTCGCGTATCATAATAGATTTACTATCTTTTTGCATCAGAAATTCCGTTCTATTTTTAGGTGGAATATATTTAATGTTCAATGAGAGTGTAAAGCTATCATTGATGACATTGGTTATCGTGCCAGTCGTACTTTTGTGCATCTCTTCTTTAGGAAAAAAAGTAAGAGCTTTGTCTAGGGATACTCAAGCTAACATTGCTTCAATAGCTGAATATGTAGGGGAGACATTTCGCGGTGTAAGAGCAATATATGCAGCCAATGCTCAAGAATACAAGAATCACACTTTTATCGATCGCCTAGATACTGGTTTGTGCATCTCATTAAAACGCTTAAGGCTGAGAGCGTTATTTTTTGCATTAGCAATTACTACAATAATGTGCTCCATTACTTTTGTTGTATGGGTTGGTAGCAAAGATGTTTTACATCACAATATGTCAGCTGGGCAGCTTGTGTCTTTTATAATATATGCCGCTTATAGTGGCGTCAGCATTGGCGGGATATTTGAAGTGTTTGGAGATTTTCAGAGATATTCATCTGGAGCAGAAAGGGTGTTTGAGATGCTTAAGATAAGTGATATTGAATCAACAAAGCAGCCACAAGATATAGATTTTGCTCACCAAGTATTGATTCAATGTCAAAGCGTGAGTTTTGCATATCCATCAAGATCTGATGTGCAAGTGCTAAAAGATCTGTCTTTTGAAATCAACCGTGGTGAATTTATAGGCATTGTAGGGCGTTCTGGTAACGGTAAAAGCACTATAGCTCAACTATTACTAAATTTTTTTAGCGTAAGTAGTGGGCAGATTTTAATTGCTGGACAGAATATTCAGTCAATATCTCCTATGATATTACGCAAATATCTTGCCTATGTACCACAAGATCCATTCATGTTTTCGGATAGCATAAGCAATAACCTTACCCTCACTCAGACTGCTGGTGCTGATATAAATCACATCATGCATATAACGGGACTTGATAGCTTCATAAGTCAATTACCAGATGGGTTGGATACATATATTGGTACATCTGGTACACAAATTTCTGGCGGACAGAGACAAAGAATAGCTATTTGTAGAGCTTTATTGAATACACCAGAGATATTGCTACTCGACGAAGCTACTAGCGCACTTGATCACGAAAGTGAGCAGAGAATCATGGCTAATCTTAAACATATCATGCAAAATAAAACAATCATCTCCATCGCGCATCGTACATCGTCTATAGAGCGTGCAGATAAGATATTAGTGATAGATGATGGCAGACTTCTATCTATAGGATCGCATACTACATTACTAGCGACATGTGATTTATATAGAAAATTATGCAATGAGGAAGTGAATTAACTATATAACATTAAATAAACAATAACTTAGTAGAAATCAATAATATATTGATTTCTATACATCCATTGCTATAGTTACTCTTAATCAAGATATTTTCAGCAGGAGTGAGTATGAAGAGAAGAGCAGGTGTTCAAATGCAAGACTTGCAATCAAAAGCGGAGCTACAAGAAAAGTATAACAAATTAGCCGCTGTCACTCATGCAATGGTTACCGCTATACGTACCACAGGGGCTATAGAGGATAGCGCAAGGACTATAATCAATGAGTTGCGAGTAGATAAAAACCCCTATGATCTTGCGATAAAATATAATCAACTACTTCGATTATCTAAAAATATATTGCAGAGCTTTGGTAGTGATACAAATGAAGTGTATATATCGGAGTTTTATGCTTTAGGTGTAGAAGTAACTAGTCTAGAAGAATACGCAGCCCCAACCGACGCGTCAGTTCACAGAAGGTGGAGTGAGGTATATACTGCACATAATGAAGGTCAAGATAGAGATGTTGCAGGCAAAGTTACTAAATCAGTTGATGAAGAAGAATAGCTTGATATGATATCCGTGTTCAGATAATCGTGATTTGGAGCATAGATGGCTGAAGACGGTGAAGAACAGGATGATGCTTCAAAAACGGAAGACCCCACGCAGAAACGTCTTGAAGACGCGCTGGAAAAGGGTCAGGTTATTAATTCCCGTGAAGTCACAAGCTTTCTAGCATTACTTGCTCTTACTGGTATTGTGGCCTGGGTGCTGCCATTAGTATTTAAATTCTTTACTCCTTATCTCAGGCTATTTATAGAACATGCAGGAGATATCGATCTTAATCAAGCGCAAGTTGGTCATATCCTTAAATATATTATTGGCAAGGCTTTGATATATCTAAGTCCTGTATTTGTTATGGTTATTGCTGTAACTATATTCTCTCATGTTATGCAGCAAGGGCAATTGACTTTTTCACTAGAGCCAGTGATGCCTGATTTATCTAGACTCTCAATGCTGCAAGGCATTAAAAAAATGTTTTCTCAAAAAAATGCCGTTGAATTTCTTAAAAATATCGCAAAACTAACATTAGTTGGGATATTTATAAGTCTTATCATTATATCAGATATTCAGGTATTGAAGATGTATCACGATTTGTCTATAGGCGCGATTTTACAAGTGATCTCTACCATCGTAAATCACATAATGATTTGCGTCTGTATTACTATGGGCGTGATAGCTGGTATAGATTATTTTTATCAACGTTTTGAGTATTTTCAATCTTTAAAAATGACAAAACAAGAAGTGAAAGAAGAGTATAAGCAAACCGAAGGTAATCCTGAGGTTAAAAAACGTCAAAGACGGTTACGTCAAGAGCAATCTAGGCAGCAAATTGCACAAAAAGTACCAGAATCTACAGTGGTTATTACAAATCCAGAGCATTTTGCTATAGCATTGAAATACGATCCAAAAGAAATGACTGTACCGATTGTACTAGCTAAAGGTATGGATCTAATTGCTTTACAAATTAGAGAAGTAGCAGAGGAGAATGATATTCCAATTGTAGAAAGTCCTCCACTTGCAAGAGCTTTATACAAAGATACAGAAATCGATTCACCAATTCCTTTTGAGCATTATGAAGCTGTGGCGAAGATTATCAGTTATGTATTCAGTCTTAAAAAGAATAAAAAATGAAAATACAAATAGCACCATCAATTTTATCAGCCAATTTTGCTGCTTTAGGTCATGATATAGAGCGTCTTACGAAAGCAGGAGCTGATATAGTTCATATCGATGTAATGGATGGGCATTTTGTTCCTAATATCACCATAGGTCCAGCTGTAATTAAGGCGATGCGCTCACATACACCACTTCCTTTTGATGTACATCTGATGATCACTAATCCAGAAAAATATATTGATGATTTTGCTAAAGCTGGTGCTAATATCATTACTATTCACTATGAATCTGCATGCAATCTTGATGCCGCTCTAATGCAAATTCGCTCTTTAGGATGCATGGCTGGCATTTCGATTATACCTTCTACTCCAGCATCAGTTATAGATAAGTTCTTAAACAAGGTCGATTTAGTTTTGGTGATGACAGTGAATCCAGGTTTTGGCGGGCAGGGGTTTATCTACGATCAGCTAGCTAAAATAGAGTCTATATCTCATAAAATCGTTCAAAGCAAAAAGCAGATATTGCTTGAAGTTGATGGCGGTATTAACGATATTACAGCGCCACTTGTTCGCGCGGCTGGAGCTAATGTGCTAGTGGCTGGGAGTTTTATTTTTGGTACTGGCGACATGAAGGAAAATATCGCTTTGTTACGCTAGATTATTAGTTCAGTCATTCAAATCCACAGCCTATTTTTTATTTACAGTGCGTAACATCCTTGTGATGACGACTTGTTTAATCCATTATTGGGGTTATAATTATCGAAACAAAATATACTAACTTATGATACTAGTTCCAGGTACGGTCTTATATTCAGTAGAGCATATTAGACAATTTGAATTGATAGCAGAGCGCGATTTTGGACTTTCTGCGAGCGAGTTAATGGAAAATGCAGGCAAAGCTTCATACGAAGCGTTAAAGGAGTTTTGGCCGAATGCGAGGCGTATTTGTGTAGTATGCGGCGGTGGTAATAATGGGGGAGATGGATATGTACTTGCACGACTTGCGCATCTAGATGGGATGAACGTTACTATTTGGGATCTAAGCGACGCTCCTGCAAAAGAGCCAGCCAGGACGGCAAAAGAGAATGCGAAACGATGTAATGTGCTATTTGATACGGATATATCTAATGTTGATGTCATAGTTGATGCAATTTTTGGCATAGGACTACGTGGCGATTTTCTTGAACCTTATGCACAAAAAGCTATAGGCAAAATCAATAGTTCAGGCATGTCTGTTTTGTCACTAGATTGTCCTTCTGGGCTAAGTATGCAGAATGGCAATATCATTTCTGAGGCTGTTTGTGCTGATCTAACTATTACTTTTCTTGGTTATAAAACTGGTCTTTATATCGGTATGGCTCCAGACTATACGGGAAAAATTATATGCAGTAAATTAGGTTTACCAGAACTAGCATTTTCTGGATTAAAAGGAGATTGCACAACTTTTACTTTTGATAATCTAAAGGCATTAATTCATCCAAGATCACGTCTTTCGCACAAGGGTGATAATGGACATGTTCTTATTATAGGTGGAGATTACGGATTTGCTGGCGCAGTAATAATGGCAGCAGAAGCTGCTTTGAGGACTGGCGCAGGGCTTGTAAGTGTTGCTACTCGTAAAGAACATGTATCTTGCGCTATAACTTATCGTCCAGAAATAATGTGTCATGCAATAGAAGATGCTGACAGTGTACAATATTTATTAGACAAAGCTACGGTGATAGTTTTAGGCCCTGGTCTTGGACAGAGCGACTGGTCTCAAATGATGTTTAATGCAGTGAAAAAGATATCCAAGCCGATTGTGTTAGATGCTGACGGACTTAATTTACTAGCAAAGAATCCACAGCATATAGGCAATAACTACGTTCTAACTCCTCATCCAGGCGAAGCGGCAAGATTATTAAATTGCTCAACTCATGAGATTCAAAATGATAGATTAAAAGCAATGCGCAATATAAGCGCAGCATATGGTGGATGCGTTGCTTTGAAAGGCGCAGGCACTTTAATTGCTGGAGTGAATGGAATAATTACCTTATGCGAATATGGAAATCCAGGGATGGGTAGTGGCGGAATGGGTGATGTCTTAAGTGGTGTTATTGGTGGACTACTAGCGCAAGGGTTTGACGCTGAGCTTGCAACAATTCTCGGAGTCTATGTACATTCCTATGCAGCAGATATTCTAGCTAGAGAAGAAGGTGAAAGAGGGATATTAGCTACTGACCTCATACCATGCATCAGATCGCTTTTGAACTAACGCATAATGCAACATTATTCTGTCAGAGCTAAGTAATAATGTATGATTATATGGCGAAGCACTATGATGATTAGGTATTGACAGTGGATCCTAAAATCCATAACCCAAAGAGAAACTTGTCTTTGGGTTATGGTGAGATGTATTACGTATTGAGGAAAAGTTTTGGATTAAGAATTAATAATTTTCTGTATTTCTGCTTTTACATCCTTCACTTTTTGTACTACATCAATCACATTATTATCTGCTTTTGTATTATATAGCGTTGTGCTGATAATAATTTTTGATCCGTTTTTGTATGGGGTGATATCGGTTTTAACTGTAAATTCTCCATATTCATCAGTTAATCTGAACTTCCCAGTTTTGGAGCTCTTCAAGAAACGTGCAAAATTTGCTCTGACTGCATCTGGTGGATATTGTGAATTGATTTCAAATCTAAAGCTTAGCGCTGCTGTAAGTAAGTATTTTTCTATATCAAGATCTGGTATCAACAATGGCGCATCACATCCTTCTTGATAAGTTTGTTGAGTTTTAGGAATTAGAGTGACAATGATACTATCAGGTTTAGTAGAAGTTACTTGTGTATCAACTGTATAAATCACACCAGAGCTCGTTGTAAGATCCCAGATCTTTTTTTCTACTTCTATACCATTATGAGTAGTATGTGAGGATAATCTTTCCGTTTTGAGGTTAGTAGTGGTAGTATAATGAGGAAAATTTAGTCCGTAAAGTGTGTGCAAGCCATTCTCTATATCACGAGGAAGAATATACGTTATCTTAGTACCTTGAATTTCTTTTATCCCTGCTTTCGGAGGTAATAAAAGAGCTTTATTGGTGGCACAGCCTGTTAACATGATGAGTGCGAAGGATATAATAGTCAGTAATTTTGTGTTCATAATTTTATCTCGCTTTTTGTTTAAAAATAATTAATTTTGCATGTGATATCACAGGTATAGTATGTGGTTTGTAGATAGCTTTGTCTTGAATAGATTCAACCATTGGTTGTTGTGCTTCCAGGGAATTTAAAGCTAACGCGCTTTGCACATGAACGCAGGCGATACTAAACAATAAAAATGTAGTCACAGCGTAACGAAAACTTTTTGTCATGTAGAGCCTCATTTAATTATGCTATGTAGTTTTAGCAGTAGCATATTAAAAGATCTGAGTCAATCCGTATAAATGCTTATTTTTAAATATTATCCAGACTTCTGTCACTTTGTATAATAACCTTAGATTGTACTCACAGAGCAATATATGAAAATCGACACCTGCAAATATCTTGGGAATTATGGTGCGAAGGTATATAGGCGCGTTTGGCTGGCGGATTACTTAGATCCAACTGAAGTTGCTAAAGTATTTTTTGCTTTTTACTCATGAGTAAGTTATGCTGCTGTCGTTAAAACAAGCAGGGGTTAGTCATGATTAAAATCCAATTTCCAGATTCATCTATCAAAGAATTTGCACGCGGTATTACAGGTGCCGAAATTGCTGCTAGTATTTCTACCTCTCTTAGTAAAGACGCTCTTGCGATTGTGATCAATGGTACGGAATGCGATTTATCTTTGCCTATCGAAGCTGATGCTAAGATCAAAATCATTACTCCAAAAGATCCAGAGGCGCTTGAACTCCTAAGGCACGACGCTGCGCACATTATTGCAGAAGCAGCAAAAGAGCTATGGCCAGAGATCCAGGTTACGATTGGTCCTGCTATTGAGAATGGCTTTTATTATGACTTCGTGCGCAAAACGCCATTTTCTACAGATGATCTTGCTAAGATTGAAGAGCGTATGCGTGAGATTGTAAAACGTGATGAGCAAATTACCAGAGAAGTATGGAAGCGCGATGACGCAGTGGCGTTTTTTAAAAGCATTGGTGAGTTTTATAAGGCTGAGATTATCGAATCTATCCCTGCTGATCAGGAGATTACTCTCTATAGACAAGGCAGTTTTTTGGATCTGTGTCGTGGTCCTCATGCACCTTCTACTCGCCACGTAAAACATTTTAAATTAATGAAAGTGGCTGGTGCTTATTGGCGCGGAGATAGTAAAAATGCAATGCTGCAGCGTATATATGGCACTGCTTGGGCAACCAAAGAGCAGCTTGAGCAATATCTTTTTATGCTCGAAGAAGCGGAGAAACGTGATCATAGAAAACTTGGTCGTGAATTAGATTTGTTTCATATTCAAGATGAAGCACAAGGCATGGCTTTTTGGCACGCAAAAGGCTGGACGATATACCTTATTATTGAGAATTATATCAGAAATAAACTTCGTGCTCATGATTATAAGGAAGTGAAGACTCCAATGTTACTTGATAGGAGTTTGTGGGAAGCGTCTGGGCATTGGGAGAAATTTCGCGAGCATATGTTTACGGTTGATTCAGAAGATAAAGTGCTAGCGCTAAAACCTATGAGCTGTCCTGGACATATACAAATCTTCAATCATGGTATTAAGAGCTATCGCGACCTTCCGCTAAGGATGTCAGAATTTGGTTGCTGCCACAGGAACGAGTCCTCAGGCGGACTTCATGGCTTGATGCGGGTACGGAATTTTGTGCAGGATGATGGGCATATTTTTTGCACCGAAGAGCAAATCACTTCTGAGACTATAGCTTTCTTTGTTATGCTTAAGGAAGTATATAAAGATTTTGGATTTACTGAAATCAAAATTAAATTCTCAGATCGTCCATTGGTTCGAGCTGGAACTGATGCAACTTGGGATAAGGCTGAGAATGCATTAAAAAATGCCGTTAAAGCAGCAGGATACGACTATATTCTTAACCCTGGAGATGGCGCTTTTTATGGTCCAAAGCTTGAATTTCACCTGAAGGATGCGATTGGTCGTGAGTGGCAGTGTGGTACTCTGCAAGTAGATTTTGTGTTGCCAGAACGTCTAGGCGCTCAATATGTTGCAGCCAGCGGAGAGAAAAAGCACCCAGTAATGCTGCATAGAGCTATCATCGGTACATTCGAGCGCTTTATGGGGATTTTGATAGAGGAATATGCTGGCAAATTCCCGCTTTGGCTTGTACCTGTGCAGGTTACTGTTACTACTGTAACTAATGATGTTGACGACTATGCCAAGGAAGTATATGATCAACTAGCTGCTGCAGGCATCAGAGTCGAACTTGATATTTCTTCCGATAAAATTAACTATAAGATTCGTAATCTTTCAATGCAAAAAATTCCTCTAATTGCCGTAGTAGGCAAGAAAGAAGAAGAGGATAAGACTGTAGCGATACGGTTCTTTGGTTCTGAGGAGCAAAAGGTGATGACTGTGGGTGAGGTGGTAAAACTGGCTAGACTCCAGTCTTTGCAGGGGTAACAGTGGCAATGGGCGATCACCTCAAATCATCACCTGTATTTAACTGGACAATGATTCTAACTTACGCTACCAGATCATGGTTGTAGTGACATCACCTGTTAAACTCGCGGTCTTCATAACCTCGTTAAATAGTCCCTCTATAAATAGTCCGTCTATGTCACACGATGTACCACTGTCGCAAGAATAGCACATATGCTTCATGGCAAAGTCCATTACTTTATCATCTTCATTAAAGCATACTTCCTGTCCCAATATAGCACTCCCTATTGGATAGTATAGATCCTCTCCCACTTGATCAATAAGTAGACTCTTCACTACTTTAGGATGTGCTAATATATTATTTTTTTGAGCGGTGGTTGCGGTGCCATTTATTAGTCTGTGTATTGAGATTTTGAGGTCTTGTCTAAGGTCTCGATTTTGATCAACATGCTTTTTCGCATCTGTAGAGAATGATGATTGATAACCTATGTTACCACAAGCAAGATTAGTCAATGTCTCACCGCTGCTGCATATCGCATGACTGGCTGTCTCTGCTCCTTTAGCGCTTACACGATTATTGTAATCTATCCACAGCGAACTTACATTACTATCTTTTATAGCAGTAACTATTGCTGCTATTCCTTCATCACCTATGTTGTTGTTGTTTAAGTATAGCCCAGTTATGTTGCTACCTGGTATGAAGCTAGCTATTACCTTTGCTTTTTCGTCATCTATCATGCTGTTTTCTAATACCAGTATAGTAATCTGGTGCTTAGAATCTTCTCGCAAAAGCGTTATCAACTCATCGAAGTCTGAGCAGTATTTGTGTGGTCGTCCATCTTGATAACAAAGATACATCATAATATTTTTTATCCAAATAACCGACCAACATACTAACATATGTTAGATTTTATGTCAATATACTATAAACGGAGAAAGTGAGACTCGCGTCAAGTGTCCTTTATTGGCATTTTGATTGAAGAATATGCTAGCAAAGTTCATGAGAAATTGATTGAAGCTGTTATCATGTCCGAACTTGATATTTCTTCCGATAAAATTAACTATAAGATTCGTATCTTTCAATGCAAAAAATTCCTCTAATTGCTGTAGTGGGCAAGATTATAAGTATGGATGAGGTGGTAAGAATAGTAGATATTAAGTAATGTATATTAATCGTAGTTGACGTACTACTAGGTTGAGTTATGATACATCTTGTATAATAAATGAGGTTAGTATTATGGCGAATAATTCACCATTCAAAATCTTAGGTGATAGCTTAGGTATGCTAGGCTTTACATTAATACAAATAAAATTGATGCTGTCCCCTCAAGGACACTATGAATATTGTGGTGACATTCCTTATCATAATCGTATATATAGCAGACTCAAAACTCTTAATGACAATGCTTCATCTCTTCTTGAGCAAGGGTTTACTACAGATCAGTTGACCAATGTGACAGCTTCTTGTTCCGCGGCGCTCAGACTCGAAGCTCTTGTAAAATGCGCTCAGTCTCCTATCAAGCAATTTTTTACCACAGATCAATTGGTTAATGTTGCATTGCAGCAGAATGGATGGTGTAAGCTTGGAGCTTTGACAAAAGATGCGCCTGCACTTCTTGAGCAGGGGTTTACTACAGATCAACTAATCGTAGTAGTGTCCGGCGTTGGTATGCATATCCCAGCTCTTAAAGAACATGCCAAATATCTTCTTGACCTAAAATTTACACAAGATCAGTTAGCAAATGTAGCATCTGATTATCATGGGTGGACTAGACTCGTAGCTCTAAAAGAACATGCGCAAGATCTTCTTAATATAGGATTTGCAAAAGATCAGTTGACTAAGGTGGTGTCTAGATATGATGGACATATTTCGCTCAAGGCTCTTGTAAAATGCGTTCAGTCTCATATCAAGCAATTTTTTACCAAAGATCAGTTGGCTGAGATTGCTAGTTCTGAATTTGGATATATTAAACTTGAAGTTCTCGAAGATTGCGCTGAGAATCTTATCAAACAAGGATTTACGTCATCGCAGTTGACTAAGGCATCGTCTTTAGATGACTTGATTAAAGTAGGGTCTGTAGCATCTTGTGATGTGGTACAAGCTATTAAACTCAAAATTCTTGAATTATATTGTCCTCAATGCCTTATCGCGCAAGGGTTTACGCCAGAGCAGTTGTCTGAGATAGTGCTTCCTAATTCTCAGCCAGTATCCATCGAATATACCACATCCAAAGTTCTTGCAACAGAAGATGGTGATTACACATTTACAGACCTAGCTAAGCAAATGCTTAACTTTGTCATGGATTGTTGCTGCCCCCATTATGCTAGGACTGTAGAAGATGGCGATGATCACATGCTTGAGTGCACGCAGCTTGTTGGTGATTGCAGTAAGGCTCCGTTACCTCCGTCCGTCTGCGATATCCTTTAATCTATCGCAGATATTATCGAATATCGGTCTAGATTATCGTCTGAATTGCGATTTTATAGCTCTTCACTATTTACTACATCCCAAGATCCGGTAGGTACCATCATGGCCACGGTATCTTGTGGTGGTTCTACCTGTAGCGGTATTGTTAATGTAGCTTTTGAAGTTTCGACATTACTTTGTGTATTATGAATACCAAAGATCTCACAACATCTAAGACATAGATCTTTTATATTATTTATAGGCCGATTTTCGTGATCTTTAGACATGCACTACCTCATTATTGATGAGTGTATGTTTAGACGCTAACATAAACATACAATTAATGCAATATAACTTTATTAATGTGTTATACATCAATTATTTTTTGCGACGAAGAAATGCAGGGATTTCATATATGTCAGAACCGCCTATATTTTCTTCGTTATTATAAGCATTACGGGATGTATCATGTTGCGTCTCAGCTCCCTTGATGCTTTCCCACATTCTAGTAATGATAGATTGCTTATTTTGTTGCTGAGCTGTGTCATTATTACGTTCTGTTCTTTCATATGTATATGAACTGTGCATTGTTGCTACAGGCTCTGTAGCAAGTGGAGGAATGTCATATTCTGAAAAATTCGAAACCTGTGTTTCAGGGGATACTGGAGGAGGTGGCGTAAATTCTACAGCACTATCTTTTTTAGATGACATTATCATATCCGCAACATTATGAGTCGGAGTATTAATTTTGGTTATAGTCCTATTATGTGGATGTAACTGAGATGTGTTATGAGTTGGTTGTTGTTGTGGTTGTTGCTCTGAATCTATCCCTGTTGCTACTACAGAGACGCGTATTATACCTTCAAGATTTGCATCAAATGTTGACCCAAAGATGATATTTGCTTCATTATTTCCCACTTCCTCTCTTATTCTATTCGCAGCAGCGTCGACTTCAAATAAAGTCATATCCCCACCAGTAATATTGATCAATACTCCTCTTGCTCCTTTCATAGAACTTTGATCTAGTAACGGGTTTTGTATTGCCATTTCTGCTGCTCGTACTGCTCTATCATCGCCAGAAGCTTCACCAGTACCCATCATGGCTTTACCCATTTTGCTCATAACAGCGCTTATATCTGCAAAATCTAGGTTAATTAAACCAGGCATGATCATGAGATCTGTTATACTTTGTACGCCTTTTTTAAGAACTTCATCAGCAGTTCTAAAAGCTTCAGTGAAAGTTGTTCTTTCATTGGCAATACGGAAGAGATTTTGGTTTGGAATAACTATCAGTGTATCAACAAATTGCTGTAATTCAATAAGCCCAGCATCTGCGGTTTTCATACGATGAGCTCCCTCAAAATGGAATGGCTTTGTCACAACACCGACAGTGAGTATGCCGAGTTCTTTTGCAAGACGTGCTACAACAGGAGCTGCACCAGTGCCAGTACCACCACCCATGCCAGCCGTTATAAACACCATGTTACTACCTTCAAGGCGACTCATGATTTCATCTTTAGACTCTTCAGCTGCAGCCATACCAATTTCACGCGCAGCTCCAGCACCAAGTCCTCTTGTTGTAGATGCGCCAAGCTGAATCTTATGCTCAGCTATTGAATGTTCTAGAGCTTGTGCATCAGTATTAGCAACAGCAAATAATACTCCTTGCAGACTTGATGCAATCATATTATTTATTGCATTACCACCAGCTCCCCCAACGCCAAATACTGTAATGGTAGGCTTAAGAATAATATTTTCTGGTACTTTTAAATTGATCATCATATATCCTGAATAATTATCAAATGGTATAATAAAAGAATAGCAACAATTTACAACAATCTTATTTCCTAGTTATCGATAATCCATTAAGTAGTCACTATTGAGTCACCTGCAAAAATCACACTGTATCACCTTTAACTCTTGTGATCTTTGCGCCGCAGCCAAGTAGTTTTGCTTCAAGATCTGCATAACCTCTATCAATATGATAGATTCTACGTATTTTGGTTTCGCCTTCTGCTACTAATCCAGCAAGAACAAGAGATACAGAAGCCCTTAAATCACTGGCCATTACTTCTGCTCCAACTAGTTTTGATACTCCGCGTACTGTTGTAGAATGTCCGTTAATTGATATATCTGCACCCATACGACAAAGTTCTGGAACATGCATAAACCTGTTTTCAAAAATATTTTCTGTAATTATAGACACATCAGTTGCACAGGTCATTAAAGCCATAAACTGCGCTTGTAGATCTGTAGCAAATCCAGGATATGGCCTAGTATCAATATCTACAGAAAGAATATCATTTGTGCGGCTCACCGAGATTGTATCATCCTTGCTTGTAATATTTACGCCAGCTTCGATTAATTTAAGCGCAACATTTTCTACTATATCGTAATTTATATTACGTAATGTAACGGCACCACCAGTTATCGCCGCTGCAATCATATATGTACCAGCTTCGATACGATCTGGAATGACTTTATGCTTTGCACCATGTAATGATTTTTTACCTTGTATGATTAGGTTATTTGTACCTATACCGTCGATTTCTGCACCCATTCTAACCAAACAGTGACACATATCAACAATCTCTGGCTCAGATGCGCAGTTCATAAGCTTTGTTTCGCCTTCTGCAAGACAAGCGGCCATCACGATATTTACAGTTGCACCAACTGAGCTTTTATCAAAATTAAAATGCACGCCTTGTAACCGTTTATTGACACTAGCTACAATATAGCCATTTTCAATAACAATATTTGCACCCATAGCTTCAAGTCCAGCAATATGGAGGTCTACCTGCCTGCTACCAATAGCGCATCCTCCAGGCAGAGACACTTTTGCTTTACCGAACCTAGCTAGTAGTGGTCCTAATACCCAGATCGAAGCTCTCATTTTTCTCACTATATCATATGGTGCTGTAAGATCTGTTATATTGCTTGCATTTAGTATGATATCGCCATCTTTCTCCAGCCACGAGAGACCATGATTTTCAAGCAAATGCTTCATGGTTCTGATATCTGTGATATTTGGTACATTTGATAATATCAAATTTTCTTCTGTGAGTAATGCGCATGTCATAATTGGTAGGCTAGCATTTTTTGCGCCACTAATATCGATATTGCCGACTAATTTTTGTCCGCCGCGTACTATAAGACTATCCATAGATCTGTGAATTTAGAATTGAAGAACAGAGCATAGATGCTTCGTCGCTTTGAGTCAATAAACAGGTGTAATGATCCACATAACTCATGGTAGAAGTATTAAAAATCTTCTTGATTATAGGAAATCTTTGTATTACACATCCCACTTTGATATAGGTACACATAATATAGCGCTTCCAAAGAGTATGGGGTAACTCTTCTTCTATGATGAAAGAATTTATCGCATATCCCATCTTTATGATAGTCTAAGAGCAATATCCTATCAGGATGTTTATAATAAAGCAAAGTCAGAACGCGACGCTTTTGAAAGTCTTGCGTAGGATGATTGTGTTTGCTTCAAGATGCGGATGATTCCTGTATCTTTCATCCATTTGCATAATTATATAAGCATCTTTCTTGATAGAATCTTTACTGTCTTCGTGACTTCTAAACAAAATAATATCATCTTTATTCTCGTTCAATTTATCTATAAAAAAATCCGTATTTGTCTGAAATGTATTACCCGAATCGATATAAAACAGTACATCTCCTTCCGCCATCATATTGAGTGTTTTTTTGATAATATATGGTTTCCACAGCCAATACCCAGCACCGCGTTTTTGAGAAAAAATCCCTTTGTGCTTCTCGTAATACTCCGGATCTATATCTTGTTTGTCATAAGAAATAATAACATCAAATCCTTTATTCACAGAATGTGTATTTAAGAAGTTTTGATTTGATTTATGTACATCTCCATCCGCAAAAGAGATAAGCCAGTTTCTAGTGTTATTGTGAGGATGATATACCTTCTCTGTTGAAATGCCGTAGGAATGAATGATATATGTAGCAAAATACAAAATACATAATACAAAGAATATTATTTTGACAAGATGCGTATAGATGGGTTTTATGGACTGTTTCATATAGAATCTCCTCTTTTATTATGAGAAAACTCTACTTATAAAGCCAGTTATTTTACAGGATGATTACCTCAGTACTTTCATCCTAGTGCTTTAATTTCTGCAATTGATCACTATAAGCATGTTTCTTCTTGGTAAAGACAATAGCATCAGATACTGGGCGCATTCTATCTTGACCCATTGCTTCGTCTACATCTCCTATGGTTTTGTTCACTATCTTACCACGAACAAGCATAGTAGATGATCCACCACCATCCAAATTGATAGCCGAAGTTGCACCAAGTTCTATCATAAGATTTGCTAATTCTGGTATAGTCAGCCCTTTTACAAGATCCCGTTTTCTATATTTTTGATAAACAATTTTTTGGAGCTCGCTCACTAGCATATTACTACTCGTAATCAAAGGCTTCATATCGCCAAGTGTAACAGCATTAATATCTTGCTTATACACATGTTCAGCAACTACTATGATTATCTTGTTGTTGCTTGTAAGGCCGATAGCAGTTCTTGCATGTGGCATGGTATAAAAAGCGCTGTCTTGAAATATCTCGTCAGATATTTGTCCATTTGAAACAAGCATAGGTATTCCAGCTACGCTAGAAAAATAAGCGTCATAAGGCAATGATAATGTCATATCTTTCTTGATATTGAGCTTATGTTTAGTCAAATATGATTTTGAAAAAGAGATAACATATCCATTTTTAGGTATAGCATTATTGCCATGATCATAAGCAGCTATCTTGTGATAGTGCTCATCAAATGCTACTTCAGATCTTGTATTGAAGTTTGTTAGACTGTGACGCCCCCAACTATCTGTGTACAAAACTACATCTTCTGACTCAGGAAAAATATTATATTTATCGACCTTAATACTGCGTTTTCCATATGCTAATTCAATGTTAGTGATCTGATGTCGAATAGACAATTGATCACCGTCTTGAATAAGACTAGCACATTCTGTATCTTTGATCCCAAAAATTTTGCCATCTATAATTAAAGTACCACTGGGCTTACCATCTATACTACCGCCAATTTCAAAAAACCCTCCATTAATAGCTATTGTGGCATTAGAGCGTTCTGCCATAGACTTTACAGTCTCTCGCCCTATCACTTGGTCATGCGCTTTAACAAATTGTGCTTTATAACGCCTCTGGTCTAATTCCAAAATATGTATTACGTGACCATTTTCTTTGCGCAGCTTATAACTATAGGCAAGAGCGTTGTAACACATGGATGTTAGACACAGAATGCTAAATAATATCTTGATCATTTTTCCTCTATATCAAAGGCACAACCAAATAGATTCGGTGCGCAGATTGTTTCTATGTCTAAGGCGCTGGCAATCACTCTAATTCCCAAGGAAAAGAAGATTGCGTGTTAGAAAGATCCCAATTAAGATATCTTTTGATAAACAAGGAATATACCTTACAAATATCTATTCGCCATAAAAAATATAAAATGCTTATTTTCCAACCAGTGACCTCTATCTTGAAGCTTCAGCCTCATACTCTTGAGGCATTGCATAGATTAGGTATTAACTTAGTGCGAGATTTACTTCTGCACAAGCCGCATAGCTATGTTACAAAAAATACCGCTCCTGATCTATCAAAGCTACAACCAGGTGAGCAGATCATTGCTGAAGTAGTAATTCGTGATATCACATTGCCGAAAAGACGCGGATCACCCATCAAAATATATGCTGATAATGAAACTGGTGGTATCGTTTTGATATTCTTCAATAAAATTCCTCAGTGGATTTTTAGTAAGCTGCGCATAGGTACAAAACAAATCATCGAAGGTAAAGTTGAATGGAATGATTTTTATTATCAAATCTCTCATCCAGACTTTATTTCTCACGCTAAAGAAGCTTATGGTATAGAGCCAATTTATCCTTTGACATATGGGCTACATAATAAGCAGTTACATGGATATATATTGAAAGCCTTGGCTGTACTGCATGATGACAATGCACTAGATCTATTCACTGCTCTTAAATATATTCATTCGCCACTAAATCTTGCAGATATAGACGGAAATATAAGGCAGTTAGCATATTATGAACTTCTCTCTAACCAACTCTCTCTTGCTCATATAAGAAAAAATAATAGAGTGGCGCGTGGTAGAGCTTTTGCTCAAGCTACGCACTTACAACAGCAAGTCCTAAATAATCTTGGATTTGAATTAAGTGAAGGGCAAAGAGCTGTAATACATGAAATAGAGCAAGAGCAAAGAGCCGAGATAAGAATGAGTCATATGCTACAAGGCGATGTTGGCTCTGGCAAAACTTTGGTTGCGCTCATGACTATGCTTAACGTAGCTACAACTGGCGTACAATCAGCATTAATGGCACCGACAGACATTCTTGCTAACCAGCATTTTATTTTTTTTGTAAAAGCATTGAAAGGCATAGGGATAGAAGTGGCGTTACTTACTGGCAAAACTAAAGCGAAAGAAAGAAGGGATGTGCTGGCAAAATTAAATAATGGAGAAATCCATATTCTAATAGGCACTCATGCTTTATTTCAAACAGAAGTAATCTTTCGTGATCTTGGATATATCATAATTGATGAGCAGCACAAATTTGGTGTAATGCAACGTATGGAATTACTAAATAAAGCAAAGCATCCAGACCTGCTAGTTATGACAGCAACACCAATACCAAGGAGTCTTACCATGACTTTATTTGGTGACATGTCTGTATCAAGACTTACGACAAAACCAAAAATGCGTTCAGAGATTGTCACTATATTGAAGAGTCGTAGTAAAATTAACGAAGTCATAAACTCTCTCATTCGTAAAATAGAGAAAGGCGAAAAAATATATTGGGTTTGTCCTTTGATAGAGCAAGAGGATGATAAGGAAATATTGCTCCATGATGTTACGACGAGATTTAACTCACTCAATGAGATATTTCCAGGACAAGTAGGGATGATTCATGGTAAGCTATCAGTGGATATTAAAGATAAGATAATGCAATCATTCAAAACTGGCATGACACCAATACTTGTTGCCACCACAGTGATTGAAGTCGGAATAGATGTACAAGATGCAACATTAATCGTCATAGAAAATGCAGAAAGATTCGGCCTTGCTCAACTTCATCAGCTTAGGGGTCGTGTTGGTAGGGGTGATATACCATCACATTGTATTTTATTATATGAATATCTAGCTGGCATGGTTAAAACTAGATTAGAAATTATGCGTAGCAGTAATGATGGCTTTTACATTGCAGAACAAGACCTACTTTTACGAGGTGGTGGGGAAATACTTGGCACTAAACAAAGTGGACAGCAAGAGTTTATATTTGCAGATCTTGTAAGGGATATAGATTTACTTACAAAATGTAATGAGATAGCTAAATATGAGGATTATGATAGCCATAAGTGGCTGATCAAGCTCTTCCGCATTTGCACGAATTTAGACGGTTGAGAGATAAGATATGTATCTGTACTAAGAAAAGTTGGATTGTATCTTGATTCTTCGAATCCTCATCGCAATGACGATGTTTTGTCTAACCATAGTCCAATTGCGCGACCTCTTCGGCTATGATATCATATCTTCTTCATTGTAAATACTTCAACAATTTTTGCATATTGATTATACCCCAGGCGCGCTATGGGCTCTAATTTGCCTATATCTATCTTACCATCTGTTAGTACATCATTTGATATATGAATGCCAATAACATGCCCAATCACGACTTGACTAGTTGCTGGCATAAATACTCCATTTTGGTCGTTAAAATCTAGATCTATGGTTTTGATATATCTGCATTCTAAACTAATGGGAGAGTCTTTAACACGGGGAGGTTTGACTAAGGTTGAAGCTTCTGTTGGAATATGAAATTCCTCTATTTCGCTGACACCATATGGCAAGGGTGTGGATGATAACTGCATCAGCTCTTTTAATTTAAATGTTGCAATATTCACCACAAATTCACATGTTTTTTGAATATTACTTATAGTATCTTTGTTGGCATGAGTTGCGTTAAAAGAACTTGCAAACATGACCATAGGCGGAATATCAGATATGGCATTGAAATAGCTATAAGGTGCAAGATTTGTGACGCCATTTTGATCCATGGAAGAGATCCAGCCTATTGGCCTTGGTACAACGCAAGATTTAAATGGATTATGCGGAAGATTATGTTTGTTACTTGTGTCATAGAACATATTATGTAACTTTCTCAAATTCTATCATGATTTGTCCTGCATATACGTGATCTCCGATTGCTACATGTATTTTTGATACTTTAGCATTGCGTTCAGATAAAATGATATTTTCCATCTTCATCGCAGTAAGAATCAATAATTCCTGACCAGGTGTTACTATTTCTCCTTCCGTAACCTGTATTGCAATAATTTGCCCAGTAAGCGGGGCTTTAACTGCATCACATTCGTCATCATTGTGTCTGACATGCATTATTGCTTCAAGCTCAGACATTCTCGGAGAGCGCACATATACTTCTACAACAATTCCAGCATGTGTTAATCTATATCCAGTTGGAATGTGATCAATTCTTACATTCACTTTGCTACCATTAACTACTGCTGTAAATAAAGTATGGCCTATGCTCCATTTGCTTCTTATGTAAACTCTACCGGTACTATGACGGATATTATAACCATCTTGTACTGGTTTAATTAAAATAGGAAAGGCTTCGCCATCAATGGTAACAACCCATCTAGTACCAAGTGTATTTACTTGATGCATTGCTTGATTTGATACATTCGCAGCTCTCATCTCTTCTGCTAAGAAGATATAAATAGCGCTACCTAAAAACACCTCAGTTGTTTCTTGTGTTAAATTTGCCCCGCTAAAACCACCAGGATATTCTTCTGCCAAAAATGCAGTATTGATATTACCATCAATAAACTTCTGATGTCCTATTACAGCTTCTAAAAAACTCATGTTATGAGAAATGCCTTTGATCACGAATGTTCCAAGCGCGGCTTTCATATGTTCAATAGCACTATGTCTTGTATCACCATGAGAGCATAATTTTGCAATCATTGCGTCATAAAACATACTTACGTCTGTACCAGATCCGATGCCGGTATCAATTCTAATATTCGAACTTTTAACTGGCTCACTATATTCGGTAATTCTGCCGCTTGATGGCAAGAATCCACGCAGCGGATCTTCGGCGTAAATGCGACATTCTAGCGCCCAACCATCTAGTCGCACATCCTCTTGCTTGATGTTTAAATGCTCTCCAGCAGCAATTTTGACCATTTCTTCGATGATATCAATGCCAGTAATGAGTTCTGTGACTGGATGCTCTACTTGAAGGCGAGTATTCATCTCAAGAAAGTAGAAATTACGCTCTGGATCAACAATAAATTCTACAGTACCAGCTGAATAATATCCTACCTTATGAGCGAGAGACACAACCTGTGCATACATTTTTTGTCTAGTATCTTCGTCTATAAATGGACTAGGTGCTTCTTCAATGATTTTCTGATGATGTCTTTGGATTGAGCATTCGCGCTCTCCAAGACAAATAGCATGTCCATATTGATCAGCAAGTAATTGAATTTCGATATGACGAGGTTTCTCAATAAACTTCTCTATAAACACTCTATCATCACTAAAATGTATCGAAGCTTCACGACTAGATGCCTCATAAGCAGCTTGCATTTCTGATGCATTATGTACAACGCGCATGCCACGCCCACCTCCACCAGCAGCCGCTTTGACCATTACTGGAAAGCCTATATCTTGCGCAATTTGTATAGCTTGCGCTATGTTATTAATAACGCCCATATAGCCAGGAACAGTGTTTACACCAGATTCTATAGCTATCTTTTTAGCTTCAATCTTATCACCCATTTTGCGAATGGCTTGAGTACTGGGACCTATTAAAATACATCCCTCACGCCTTAATGCGGTCGCGAAATCCGTGTTTTCTGATAAAAATCCATATCCTGGGTGCACAGCTGCGGCACCACTAGCTCTTATAGCGCCTATAATATTTTTAATAGATAGATAGCTATCTGTAGCTGGCGAATTGCCTATAAAACACGCCTCATCTGCATATTGTACATGCAAAGCATTTGTATCAGCCTCTGAATAGATAGCAACAGATTTGATGCCCATTTTTCTCAAGGTTCGCATGATACGCAGCGCAATCTCACCGCGATTAGCTACAAGTACCTTATCAAATAATGGTTTAGTCATAAGTCTTAATAATGTTAGATAATATTATTGTACACTATTATGCGCAGTATTCTTAAATTCTATAAGTATAAATTCATTTTTTGGTATCTGTATATGTCGCAATATTCCATTACCTAATTTATTATTAATGCATTGCAAAGATTGAGCCTGCGCTATGACAGTTCTGGTGCTAGCTGGTGCCTTACCAAATAGTGCATAAGAAAATATCATTGGATAAGAATCATCACCCAAGTGCATTGACAATGTTTCTTTCGATTGCTCACTGTCATATATGACAGTACCATCAATTTTACTAAGCTTGATATCAAAAACGACATGCTCACCGCATAAACATGGTATTTGATACGCTATTCTGTCGTCGAATATTTTGGGTAAATGTAAGGCAAGAAATATTTTTGGTTCCATATCGAGTAATGTTACCTTGATCTTATAGTTCAAGCTTGGTTTTTTATTAACGCCTTGAAATCGTGGATTATCATATGCATATTTCGATATAGCAACGCCTTCACGTGTTTGACCTACGTACATGCCTATTATCAGATTTTCCAGCGCAGAGATAACTTTTGCTTCTCCAAGTCTAAATGTTTGAGTGTCCTGATCGACTATAACATTATCCACTGTAAGTATTTCATATTGAGCAGTCACTGTATAACCACATGTGGCAGGTCCTATTGTACCAGTGCCGTAAGTTTTAGTCCTAAAAATGTCACGCACTATCTGAGTATAGTCGAATACAAGACCTGTGCCATCATTATCTAGTTTTGTATCTACTGGCTGAATCATATTTTCAAAAAATGTCCTACCTTCCGGGGTTTTAAGAACATTGACTAGAACGTTAGATAATGATTTTTCTAAAAAATTGCCTTCCATCGCTTTATCTGTATCAGTGCTTGTAATCTTTTGAATCGCCTCAACAGGTTTGGATACAGTATTTGTTGATGATTGCTTAATCTTGGTATTAATGATTGTGTAGATCATCAGAATCGCAACGACAATGGTAAGAATTTTTTGCATATGTCTTTTTGAATAATGTTATGACAAATATCTTACCATATTAAATAGTCATGATTTCGCGTTCTTTTTGCTTAATCTCTGTGTCAATTTTATTTACAAAATCATCTGTGAGTTTTTGTACATCTTCAGATAAGCTATGATGCTCATCCTTAGCTATGTCATTGTCTTTTTCCATTTTCTTTAAAGTCTCCATGCCATCACGACGTATATTACGAATAGCGATTTTAGTATTTTCGGCATATTTATGTGCAAGTTTAACTAAATCTTTGCGACGCTCTTCGTTTAGTGCTGGTATAGGAAGGCGGATTATCTGTCCATCAGCAGCAGGATTTAACCCGAGATTGGCTTCAGTAATGGCTTTTTCTACAGTTTTAACCATTGTTTTATCCCAAACTTGTACTGCAATCATACGTGCATCAGGCGTAGATACAGTAGCTACCTGAGATAATGGTACTCTATTACCATAAGCCTCTACTACGACTGGATCCAGTAAGTTGACTGAAGCTCGTCCAGTTCTAAGGCCCTTGAGCTCATGATCTAGAACCCTCATGGTTGATTCCATTTTAGTTTTTAGACCGCTTATTATAGTTGCTTTTTCCACAATCATTCTCCTTGAATTTTTGTATAGACACCATGTCCTTGCAAGACTTTGGCAAAATTACCTTTTTCTTTAATTGAAAATACCTTAATTGGCAAATGATTTTCACGCGCAAGTGCTATTGCTGACATGTCCATAACCTTAAGATTGTTTTGTAACATCTCTGTATATGTTATATTGGAGTATCTTTTTGCATCCGGATTCTTTGTTGGATCAGCTGAATATACGCCATCAACCTGCGTACCTTTGAGTAATAAATCGCAGTTCATCTCTATTGCTCTAAGTACAGCTGCGCTGTCTGTGGTAAAAAATGGATTACCAGTACCGCCGGCAAAAATAACTACACGACCTTTTTCTATATGTCTTTTAGCTTTTCGCCTTATATATGGTTCACATATACTCATCATTGGAATTGCTGAAAGCACTCTTGTGTGAACGCCGCAAGCTTCCATAACATTTTGGAGTGTAAGGGCATTGATAACAGTAGCAAGCATACCTACATAATCTGCAGCAGCTCTTTCCATGCCAAGCATAGCAGCTTCACTACCACGGCAGATATTCCCTCCGCCAACAACAACTGTCACTTCCGTACCAAGATTTCGAACTTCCTTGATATCCTCCGCAACGCGCTTAAGGATAAGATAATCCTGACCAAAGCCATTATCTCCCATTAGCGCTTCCCCAGACATTTTAAGGAGGACGCGTTTATACTTCAATGCCGGCATATTGAGATCTCAAGAATCAGTGACTGGGTATATGATAGCCTATGATGACAATTTGTCAATCTAGTCAGATTACACCAGGGGGTACAGTTCGATAGGTATAGATAATTGTCAATAAAGGTGTCATTGTGATGAGGATCAAAGATCCGAAGAAACAATCCACTTTTGCCTCGCGAACTTTTGCCTCGCGATATTGAAGGTAAGAATGGATTGCCACGCGCTTTTAAGCGCTCGCAATGACGTAATCTATAACTTAGTGAACAGATCCAAGTAATTCAAGAACATCATCATGATGGTGCGCAGTTGCCACATCTAATGCACTTTGATGCTCAGCATTGATATCAGTGGTGTTACTGGCGCTGGCATCATGCTTTCTTAATTCAGAAATAAGAGTTTTAGCAATATCCGGATTGCCCCACAAATCTTGTTCAAGTAATAAACAAAGTGGTGTTTTACCACTGGTAGTTTTGGTATTACATTTAACGCCCATCTCTACCGCTAATAGAGCACATTTAAAATTCTTTGTTTGTATAAAATGATGTAATGGAGTCATACCAATGGTATCAGAGGTCTGTAATAATTCTGCAATCTGGGAACCTGGATGGTCTCGTAAAATAGTCATAGCTTCTACACTTTGAATATAATACAAGATATGATGAATCTTATCATCACATCTTGTAGTGCTTGCTCCCTTTGTAAGTAATGACTTGAGCGTGCTAAGATTATTTGCGAGAGCTGCTTCCATTAACGGAGTGTGATTGGCTGCATTTGTAACGTTAACAAGCGCCTTTTCACGTCCTTTTGCTTCTTCATTTGCTATGATTGCATCGGTAAGTTCGGCTTGGCATTTTGATGCTGCATAGTGCAAAAGAGTATTACCATCTGTAGTATTTTGTCCTACGGTATCGACACCTTCATAATGCTTTAATACGTGAATAGCGGCTTTAGTGAGCCCATTGATTGTGGTCAGCCATAACGGCGGTAATAAATTTGGTATAGATTGTGGATATTCTGCGCCATTGATAATCAAGAATTCAACCATATCCATCCATTGATATTCTATCATCCAATGTAGGCATGACTTACCGGCATTATCTTGATGGTTTAGAATTTCTGGTCGCTTTGTTATGATGGCTTGCGCAAATTCTGTGCATTTACTTACATCCATTCGATGTATTTCTAGCGCCCAGCTCAAATAACTATGTCCATTTGGATCATTGATGCTTAAATCTAATTTCTCCAAATGTGTATTCATCACATGAGTGATGAGTTTTAATATTCCTGTTTTTTGTTCTACCGAAACACTAGGTGCAACTATATGCGCGCAAGCTTGCATGAGCGGCGTCTTATCTGTATCTAGATAATTGATTGCTTCTGCGTTACTGTCGACAATTGCATCAAATGTAGCAATATTGCCAACAATAGCTGCAAGACTAAGCGGAGTAAGTCCGTTTTTATCGGAAGCATCAAGTTTAAAATTTTGTGCAAGAAGTTTACTGACTGTTGTTGCGTCATTAAAAATAGCGGAGAAGTGCAGCAAAGTTCTACCAGTTGTAGCATTTACTTCTACCGCATCACTATATTTGTTTAGAGCTTTTTCTATCAAAGTTGCTATACGAGCTTTTTGCTCTGTTATAACATTTATAGCTGGTAAGTGAGCTAATGCTTTTTCTAGAGGCGTAACATTCACAGCATCTAGAAAGTTAATACTTTTTTTGTCATGTTCGACCATTGCGTTAAAAACATGCCAATTACCTATAGCAGCAGCAATATGTAATGGAGTAAGTCCAGCCTTGTCCTTGATATCAAGACTCACTCCTGTAGCAAGTGCTACTTTAATCAGAGCAACTTGTAGATCAGACTCAGTGTAGCTATTAGCATAAACATGCATCATAGTCCTACCTGTTGATTCTTCAATCACAGCATTAATTACGTTATCAGTTTGAGTGTCTTTGTGCATTTTGGACATAAGGCGCGCTTTTAGTTTAAAAAATTAAGTATATAATATAAATTTTCTTTAATTATACAATAGAAAATTATTGCGACAAACTTATGAATAAAAGTTAATGCCAGAATCGTCACTACCGAGGAGCTTTAGCTCCGTGGCAATCCGTTTTTGCTTGAGCATCCAAGAAAAGTTGGATTACTTTTTTGAGATCTTTGATCTCTCATCGCATGACGATTGGTTTATTTATGAGATTGTTCGTGTACAAATTATCAATTCCTTTGCCGCATTTCTAGATATCTCTGTCACTTTCTGCCCAGAAATCATACGCGCAATCTCTTCTACTCTTTTATCATATGATAAGAGTTTTGCGCTACTAAATGTCATGCCATTTTCATGTTTTTTTGACACAAAGATGTGGTGATTCGCTTTGCCAGCCACTTGCGGTTGATGTGTTATAGAAATAACCTGGGCGACTTTACCAAGAAATTTTAGACGCTCGCCAACGGCATCGGCTACAACTCCACCAATACCAGTATCTATTTCGTCAAATATGATTGTAGCTTTGGTAAATTTATCAAAAAGCACAGCCTTGAATGCTAGCATGAAGCGTGAAAGCTCCCCGCCTGACGCGATTTTGTCAATTGGAGCAGGGGCAGAGCCTGGGTTGATCGACGCTATAAATCTTATATCATCAAGACCGGTACTTGCAGCATTTTCAAGACTTTTGGTGTTAAACTCTACCTGGAGCGTAGCAAAGGCCATTTTCAGCGGAGCCAATTCTAGAGCGATCTTATTTTCTAGCTCTACAGCTGCAAGCTTACGTTTTGCGGATAATGTAATGGCCTTTATCTGATATTCTTCCTTCATATTATGAATTTGCTCGACTAAACCAGCTTCTGCATGAACTTTTGCCATAAGTTCTACTAGTTTTTGCTCTGCTTGCGTTAGGTAATTTGGTAGTTCCTCTATTGTGACATTATGCTTTCTTGCAATTGCTCTAATTGCAAACAAACGCTCCTCTACATCTTCGATATTACCAGGCTCAAGGTTGCGTAGTTTGATCTCTAAAGCGTTTCTCGCTTCTTCTAGGCAAATAAGAGATTGATCGAAGTTTGCTAAAATATCTTTAAAACTATCATCCTTAATTTGCTTATATATTATTTTTTGTGCAAGAAGTATTTGATCACATAGATCTGGCGATGTGATACTATATAGTATATCCTGAATTGCTTTAATATTTCGTTCCTGAGCTTGTAATATACTACGTTTTTCAGCTAGGATTGCTTCTTCTCCAGGGGCAATTTTCATTGCGCGAATCTCTTGCACTGCAAATTCTAAATAATCGATTTCACGGTCTACAATATCACGCTCTCTTTTGATCTCTTGGAGCTCTTTCTCGCATTTTTGCCAAGATTTAAAAATATTGGCTAGCTCATCTCTTGTGGTATCAAGCCCTCCATAGCTATCAAGGATTTTTAAATGAGACGAGATATCGAGTAGTGATGAACTATGCGTATTTTGTCCGTGAATCTCGACAAGATGCTCCGCCACTTGTTCAACGAGTTTTTGAGTGACCTGTTGGTCATTGATTAGGAATTTCTTGCGACCGCCTACTAATTGATGACGCTTGATAATCAGTGTATCTTCATAGCTAATAGCATTTTCTGTTAATAGCATTTCTATTTGAGGATTAAGATCCATCTCTAGTGATACAACGCATGATTCGCAACCGCTACGCACAATATCTACGTCGAATTTCTGACCTAAGCAAAACAAAATTGCGTCTAGTAAAATAGATTTACCAGAGCCAGTTTCACCTGTGATTACGTGAAATCCTGAGGCGAAATCTAGATCTAATTGATCGATTAATATAAAATTTCGTGCAGAGAGATTTCTGAGCATGAGTTTGATATGTTATTTGTTGGTAAGCATGCATGATTTATTCAAAATATCAAGATTCTTATGATTGAGTGTCTGTAGCAAGACTGCTTTGAGATGAATGCGTATCAGTTCTAGTACAAAAATAAAAAAACTCTTGCATCATAGACCTCTTATCTGATACTATGGCGCAGAATGTTTTTAGATGGGAAGAGGAGAGGTGGGTTTAGCCCACTTTTTTTATTACCCAAAGTACTACTAATAATGGCGTTTGATGTATAACATGATAGAGCAATTGGTACATGATACTATCCTAGGCGCGGTTGCAGCTTTAGGTTTTGATATCGTGAGAATAAGAATGCTTGATAAAAACGTTACTGCAGATAGTGCTACTAAAGTATTAGAGATTTTAATAGAACGTAAAGATGGCGTATATGTGAGCATTGCTGATTGTAAGAATGTGAGCAATGCTATATCGACCATTTTAGATGTGGAAGAGGTCATAGATAGCAAATATAATCTAGAAGTCTCGTCAGCTGGAGTAGAGCGGCCATTAATTAAGCCCGAGGACTTTGTAAGATTTAACAATTATGTGGTGCAAATTAAGTTACATCAGGCTGTAGAAGGGGCAAAAAAATATATTGGGCGCATAATAAGCGCAGATGCAGTGAGTGTCACGATTAAACAAGATAATGGGACAAAGGAATTGAGTATTAATTTTGAAAATATTAAAGATGCAAAATTGGTGCTAACTGATGAGTTATTTAGGAAAATTATTAAATAATATGATAGGATAAGGTAGTTATGTTGAATGTAGGTAATGCAGAAATTTTACAAATAGCAGATGCTGTTGCTCGCGAAAAATCTATCTCGCGCGATACAATAATATCCGCTATGGAACAAGCTATTCAAACCGCTGGTCGTAAAAAATATGGTCAGGATCATAATATTAAAGCAGAAATCAATAAAAAAACTGGCGAAATTAAATTATACAGAGTGTTTGAAGTAGTAGAAACAGTAGAAGATTACCTGACTCAGATTTCTTTATCCGATGCAAGAGAAAAGGATCCTGAGTTGAATATAGGTGATTTCATTTCTGAATCACTACCACCTATTGATCTTGGGCGTGTGGCCGCCCAAACGGCAAAGCAAGTGATAGTACAACGCGTTCGTGATGCTGAGCGCGAGAAGCAATATGAGGATTTTAAAGATCGCGTTGGTGAAATATTAAGCGGAGTTGTAAAACGCGTAGAATTTGGCAATGTTATTGTTGATTTAGGTCGCACAGAAGCGATTATGAGACGAGAAAATGCTATTAAAAATGAAATATTTAAGACCGGAGATCGTATTAAAGCTTATGTACAAGACGTTGTACGCGATACTAAGGGTCCACAAATTATATTATCACGCACTAATGACAAGATGCTTGCAAAATTATTTGAGCTAGAAGTGCCAGAAATATACGAAGGTGCTATAGAAATAATTGCAATTGCGCGTGATCCAGGATCGAAAGCTAAAATCGCTGTTTTTTCTAGAGACTCAGGTTTGGATCCAGTAGGATCATGCGTTGGTATACGTGGTAGTAGAGTGAAAGCTATAACAGCAGAGCTTGGTGGAGAAAGAATAGATGTGATAGCATGGCATAAGGATGCTGCACAGTTTATTATTAACTCTCTCGCTCCGGCGGAAATTTCTAAAGTGATCATAGATGAGGATAAAAATCGCGTTGAAGTGATTTTACCTAGCGAGCAATTGAGTATTGCTATAGGTAGAAGAGGACAAAATGTACGTCTCGCATCAAAATTAACTGGCTGGAATATCGATGTTATGACTGAAGATCAGGCATCTAAACGCCGTGTAGATGAATTTAATGCAGCGTCAGAGCTCTTTATGACAGCTCTTGATGTAGAAGAAGTGATAGCGCAGCTCCTTACAGTAGAAGGGTTTATCAGCCTTGAACATATTGCAGCAGCAGATCTTGCGACACTGACTGCAATAGAAGGATTTGATGAGGCTCTGGCTCAAGAACTACAATCTAGAGCTATAGCTTATCTCGATAAGCAAAATGAGGAATTGATCAATAAACTAGAAACTTTAGGTGTGCAGCAAGAGCTTATAGATGTCTTGACGGTCGAGCCTAAATATTTGTTGAATCTAGCCGAATATGGTATCAAAACAGTAGAAGATTTGGGTGAATTGACTGTGCACGAATTTAAAGCATTAGTACCAAGTAGTACTATGACAGATCAAGATATTCTACGTTTGATACAAGAATCGAGGACTGCGACAACGAGTAATGCAGAGTTAAAATAACCAAGTCACAATATACATATAAGTAGCAGGACTATGACAGAAGACCAAAGCGATCAACCAAAAAAACTCACTCTTGTTAGCTCAAGATTATCACTTAACAAGCCTATAGATCATGCTACACTTAGACAAAGCTACGTAACTTCGCGTACTCATAGCTCTGTGACGGTAGAAGTTAAAAAAAGCCGCACGCAATTACACAGTAATGCGCAACAACAAAATGTAGCACATCCTTCTGCGCCAGACGGACTAGATCAAGAAGAATTTCGTAAAAGACTTAATGTATTCAAAAAAGCTACAGAGCAAGCTAAGATTCCACATCCAAAGCAGCATGATGATGAGGAGCGCGTAGGTAGCCTGTCTCAATTTAAAGTGTCAAAAGTAACGACTCATGATGATAGCGCAAATGACGTACAAACAGCACAAATAGATCATACGAAACAAACAGAATTGCCCAAAACATCTTATCATACAAAGAAAACAGACCTTACTGGATTTGATGATGATTCTGAAGCTAGTCAGAAAGCGTCAGAAAATAAGCTTGCAAACATTAAACATAAAGTTGAAGAGCCCAAAAAATTACGTAAAACTGATATTATTCATATGCTGGATAATGATGATGGAACGAGTAATCTACGTACACGTAGCCTTGCATCAATCAGGCGTTCACGCGAAAAGGAAAAACGTAAACTACAGCAACAATCTCCACAAGATAAAGTATATAGAGAAGTCGTTATTCCAGAAACAATTACTGTTGGTGAACTTGCTAGTAGAATGAGTGAGCGTGGAGCTGATGTTATTAGAGAGCTCATGAAGCTTGGTATCATTGCAAATATCAACCAAGTGATAGATGCAGATACTGCTGAGCTTGTTGTTGGTACATTGGGACATGCAACAAAACGTATCCAAGAATCAGATGTTGAGAAGATTTTGTATAGTGAAGAGGATGATAAATCTGCGCTACTTAAACGCGCACCTGTTGTTACTGTGATGGGACATGTTGATCATGGTAAGACCTCATTACTTGATGCGCTGAAATCTACTGATGTTGTGAGCTCAGAAGCAGGTGGTATCACTCAGCATATCGGAGCTTATAGAGTTACTTTAGCAAATGGTGAGGCAATAACATTTATTGACACTCCAGGACATGCGGCTTTTACAGAAATGCGTACACGTGGTGCGCAAGCTACTGATATTGTTGTGTTAGTTGTTGCAGCTGATGATGGGATCAAAACTCAAACTATCGAGGCGATCAGTCATGCTAAAGCTGCAAATGTACCTATTATTGTTGCTATTAACAAAATTGATAAGCCAACTGCGGATATTGCTCGTGTCAAAAATGAATTACTACAACATGAGCTTATACCAGAAGATCTTGGTGGCGATATTATTGTAGTCCCAGTATCTGCGCTTAAACGTACTAATCTTGATCAATTGGAAGAATCTATCCTACTTATTGCAGAAATGCTGGGGCTCAAGGCTAATCCCAGCGCTCCTGCTTCAGGCGTAGTGATCGAATCTAAGATAGATAAGGGCAGGGGCGTGATAGCAACTGTTTTGGTACAGCGTGGTACTTTACGTATAGGCGATTTAATAGTAGCTGGCGAAACATTTGGACGTATTAAACATATGCTGAATGATAAGGGCGTGGTAGTGAAAGCCGCAACTCCTTCGGAACCAGTAGAGATTTTTGGCCTTGATACTGTGCCACTAGCAGGAGATAAATTTCACGCTGTACAAAATGATAAACAAGCTAGAGATATTACTGAATACCGTGCACGTAAAATCAAAGAAAATAAAGTCTCTATTACAAAACGTTCTAGTTTAGAAGATTTATTCCTTAAGGCCGCTGGTGGCGTTGGCTATGTTAAAGAATTGCCCATCATTATCAAAGCTGATGTGCAAGGTTCTGCCGAGGCTATTGTTAGTAGTATTACGAAATTATCTCATGCGGAAGTGAAGCTAAAGATCTTACATAACGCCGTTGGCGCAATTAATGAGTCCGATGTAGCTTTGTCTGAAGCATCTGGTGCAATTATATTAGGTTTTAATGTAAGAGCGAGTAGTAATGCGGCATCAATGGCTGATAAAAGTGGAGTAGATATTAGATATTATTCGATTATCTATAATCTGATCGACGATATTAAAGCCGTGATGAGCGGCATGTTATCACCAATTATTCGCGAACAATATATCGGCTCTGTTGATATTAGGCAGATTTTCAATATCACAAAAGTAGGTAAGGTTGCAGGTTCTTATGTTCTTAAAGGTATTATTAAGCATGGCGCATCTGCAAGATTATTGCGAGAAGATGTAGTGATCCATGAAGGGAAAATCAAAACTCTTAAGAGATTCAAAGAGGATGTCAAAGAGGTCAAAGAAAATTATGAATGTGGCATTGCGTTTGAGAATTACGAAGATATAAGAGTTGGTGATAAAGTTGAAGTCTTTGAGCTCGTAGAAGAAAAGCAGAAGATGTTATGATCTCTCGCCGCGATACATCTGAACGTCAATTACGCGTAAGTCAGCTGATTAAAATAGCGCTTATAGACGCTCTAAAAAAGCATAAGGTACAAGACGTAAGGATCAGAAGCGATAATGTCATGGTCACTCATGTAGATATTACATCAGATCTTAGACTCGCTACTTGCTATGTCAGGCTGTTTGATATCAATAAAACAGAGCTTTTGAGTGAAAGTGACTTGCTTAAAGTATTAGAGGAACAAAAATATATTTTGCGTAAATGGATTGCGGCTAGCGTTGTATTGAAATATGTTCCTGATATCAAATTTTGTTATGATAATAGTGCGGATAATCTTAATGCCATTGAGCAGTTACTTCAAAATTTAAAAAAATAATGCAAAAAAACCAACAATATGCACTAATATTACTCATCGTCTTGTGCGTGCTGCAATCATCCTGTGGATTTCGATCAATATATGACACATCTCATGCAGAATCCTTGCCAGACATACATATAATGCCTATCAATTCTATCAATGGCTCCGAACTGTATAGGCATTTATTAGATATCATAGATAATGTAGAAACTGCGCGATTAGAGCTACATATTAAGCTAGATTACACTATATCAAATTTAGCTATTGCTACGGATTCTACTGTGATGCAGCAAAACATAATGCAAAGGCTGCATTATACGTTACTTGATACAAATAATAACACTAATGTTACATCTGGTACCATTACTTCTTTTGGTGTATGTAATACGATGTTTGGTCCTTACACAAGCTATATTGAAGAAAGACAGATAGAATTAAATTTAGCACGTGAGGCAGCTGGAGAAATACAAAGCAGGCTTATGATGTATTTTGCAAATTCTCATCATATGTGACTCTGAACGAAGTGAAGCAATCTAACTTCTCTTTCACAAAATTTATGTAAGAATGGAATTGCCACGCTCATTGTATTCGCTCGCAGTAACGAAAGCTAGAAATAGTCATTGCCACGCCGTTTCTCATTTACTCTTTCGAAGCAAACTGCTATTTTCTCTTTTTTTGACGATGCAAGGTACATATGAAGCTTGTGATAGTAGAATCTCCAGCTAAAGCTAAGACTATCAATAAATATTTAGGTAATGATTTTAGTGTAATAGCTTCTTTCGGACATATACGTGATCTACCATCCAAAAATGGTTCTGTATTACCTGACGAAGATTTTGCAATGAAATATGAAATTTCTAGCAAATCTGCTACGCATGTAAAAGCTATATGCGAAGCAGCAAAGAAAGCAGATACAATTTATTTAGCTACTGACCCTGATAGAGAAGGAGAGGCGATTTCTTGGCATGTTATTGAGGCATTAAAAGAAAAGAAGGCGCTAAAGGCTGGGACTGTGATTAAGCGTGTAGTATTTAGTGAAATCACTAAAAAAGCCGTAACCGCTGCAATAGCTTCTCCTCGTGATATCGATGTCAATTTGGTAGATGCACAGCAAGCACGTCGAGCACTTGATTACTTAGTAGGCTTCACACTCTCCCCAGTATTATGGCGTAAATTACCAGGTAGTAAGTCAGCTGGACGTGTACAATCTGTTGCACTCAGAATGATATGTGATCGTGAGCATGAGATTGAGCGCTTTATCAGTATGGAATATTGGGATATTGCTCTTGATATGCTTTCTATACGTAGCGATGGTTTTCTTGCGCGTCTGACACATGTTGATGGCGTGCGTCTTGAAAAATTTTCTATCGACAATCAATCTAAAGCCGAAGAAATAGTTTTACGTTTAAAGAAAAGCCAATACACAATTTTTTCTATAGAAAAAAAGCAGCAAAAACGTAACCCTCAGCCACCATTTACTACATCATCTCTACAACAAGAAGCTGCACGAAAACTTGGATTTTCTGCTAAAAAAACAATGCAGATTGCACAAAAGCTTTATGAAGGCATTGACATTGGCGGAGAAACAACTGGACTTATAACATATATGCGTACAGATGGAGTGTCACTTTCAGTAGACGCGGTAGAGGCTACGCGTAAATGGATTGCAGATAATTTTGGAGCAAAATATTTACCATCATCTCAACGTGTTTACAAAGCTAAAGCTAAAAACGCTCAGGAAGCTCATGAGGCTATCAGGCCTACAGATCCTACTCGTACGCCAGAGCAGCTGAAGAATAAGCTTGATGCTGATCAGTACAAGCTATACGACCTTGTCTGGAAACGTATGATAGCTTGCCAGATGGAATGCGTATTGATGGATATTGTAACAGCGATTATGGAATCTATAGACAAAACTTCGACTCTGAGGTCTGTTGGATCTACCATTGCTTTCGATGGTTTTTATAAAATCTATCGTGAAGATATAGACGATAGCGAAATAGAGGAGAATAGGCTTTTACCAATATTAAACAAAGGCGAGAAGGTTGATGTTGTGAATATAAAGCCAGACCAGCATTTTACAGAACCTCCACCAAGATATACAGAGGCTAGTTTGGTAAAAAGACTAGAAGAACTTGGTATTGGTAGACCATCGACTTATGCTGCAATTATCTCAGTATTGCAGGAGCGTGATTATGTAAAGCTTGAGAAAAAGCGTTTCATACCAGAAGATAGAGGTATGCTAGTTACAGCTTTTCTTGTTAATTCTTTTGCGAAATATGTGGAATATGACTTCACCGCTGATCTTGAAAACGAGCTTGATGAGGTTGCAGAAGGTAATCTCAATTGGAAAAAACTACTTAGCAAATTTTGGCAAGGCTTTAACGCGAATATTGCCGAGGTCAGTCAGTATAAAATTACAGATGTAATCAACCAACTTGAAGAGGTTTTAGGTGATCATCTTTTTCCTCCACAAGCTGATGGTATTGATGTCCGTAAATGTATATCATGCAACACTGGTAAGTTAGGACTAAAACTCGGTAAATACGGCGCTTTTATTGCATGTAGCAATTATCCTGAATGCAAATTTACAAAGCAAATATCTCAGGCAGAATCATCAGATAGTGTTGACGTTGTAGGTGAAGATGATAATAACAAATCCTTGGGGCGTGATTCTAATGGATCAGAAATATATCTTAAAAAAGGTCCTTATGGTTGGTATGTCCAAGTTGGAGAGGCTGTATCTAAAACTGATAAACCTAAACGAAGTTCCTTGCCACCTAGTATATTGCCGCAAGATCTTGATTTATCTACAGCATTGAATTTGCTAAGTTTACCTAAATTACTTGGTAAGCATCCAGCGACTGACAAGGATGTAATGCTTGGCATTGGTAAATTTGGTCCATATGTAAAACATGACGGTAAGTTTACGTCTATTCCTAAGAGCGACAATTTTTTAAGCATAGATTTGGGTAGAGCAATTGAGATTATCAAAACCTCTGCAAATAAGCGCAAAGTATGATGAGCTTATTAGATGACGCTGCTTAAGTAATCTTTTCATCTCGCAGCCGCCATATTATTAGGAGATTTATATCATGCATCTCTTGAAAAAGTACAACAAAGAAGGATTCTTCTTGAAGGCTTTGGTAGTGATATGCTATTCTACACACTCTTAACCACATGCATTTGTTGAAACATATGTCCGGATTTGAATTAAATAAAATTGCAGCTTCCATTCTTCTTGCAAGCTTGATAGCAATGATAGTTGGCACTATTGTTAATGTCTTATATAAGCCCAATTTGTCTCCAGAACAGCGCGGCTATATGGTAGCTACACATAGCGGAGCTCATGTGCAAGCTGCAAGTGACGTTCCAGAAAAGCCGCTTGATATTCCGGCATTAATGAAAGCTGCCAATGCTGATGCAGGGGAGGTGATAATTAAAAAATGTCTTGCTTGTCATAGCGTAGATAAGGATGGTCCAAACAAAGTTGGTCCACATCTTTGGAATGTAATAGGTAGAAATAAAGCCAGTGTTGCTGATTATAAATACTCTCAAGCTATGACAGATAAAGGTGGTGTATGGAGTTATGATGACTTATTCCACTTTTTACGTAGTCCAAGAGCATATGTACCAGGCACAAAAATGTCATTTGCCGGTCTAAATAAGCCAGAGGATATAGCAAATGTCATAGCGTATTTACGTCTCAAAGCGCATGATACGCCAGCTCCATCATTACCATGAGTTTAAGATATGGGTGCATTAGGAGCGATTGAATCTTGTGTTATTCTTGGATGCATTGCGATTTTTCTGGAGTTAATGATACTTCCAGCATTTGGAATGCTTTTTGTCGGTCTTGGCGCGCTCACGGTTGCAGTATTTATTACTTTTTTTCCAATAATGGAGGAATATCAATGTATTTTATTTGGTATATCTTGTGTTCTATGGGCTGGATTACTCATAGAAATAGAATGTGTAGCACGATATAAGCGTAATAAGAATGTGGATCACCAAAATTCTGATTTAATTGGAGAGGTTGTTGAGGTAATAGGCAGTGATATGGTACCTGGAATATGTGGTCAGGTAAAATGGTCAGGCACAACTCTAAATGCTCAATTATCTGAAGAGATTAACATGACTATACCAGTTGGTACTACACTAGAAGTCAAGTATGTCATTGGCAATACTGTAATTTGCAGTATAAAGAGCAAGCATGATTCTTAATCAAGCAATGTACAATCAACTTTGATGCTGCACTTGACAAGGTGATTTGTAGCGTATAGAAATACTCATGATCAAGTCTTTTAAAGTGTCTATCTCGTATTTTCTGAGTGAGACATCATTGCCATATTGTATGAAGATCATTGTGTGATCTCGTGAAGCTATAGGAAGAATATATAAAATCATACATCCATCTTCATTACGTAGCGTTGTACATGTGATTTGACTATCTTCCAAAGACTGATGAACAGCCCGAATATAATCCTCTACAGATTTTGTTACCATGTTCTTTTTATATACATCATCCCTATACATACGACAAGTACTGTCCATTATAGAGCACGAGGTTTTATCGCATACAATGATGTCGTCTAACTGAAAATATTCTTGTATATTAGATAAAATGCTATCATGAACAGTATTGCCGCTATTACTGTTATTACTACTGATTAGTATGAGCAATTTGGTCATGAACTTCTTGTCTAGATATAGATGAATTAATTGTATATTTTGCTTATGCAACGTATTACGATAGGATTGCAATCTAAGCGCAGCGTAAATTGTAATGCAGATAATAGCGATATAACAATACGTTTCGTGTGATAATAGCATTATTCCTCTACATTTAATATTAATCTAAAAGATATTAAATCATAGGTTTACTATTGAGTGCAGTAAATAAACCTATGATTTAGTATATAACAAAGATTGCGTGTTTTGTATAGCATAAAATCAATTACCCTATACACCTTTAAATTAACTATAACCCTTACGCCACGCTCATGTCAAATTGGTATGATTCACTATATACATCAGTTCTTTAATTCTTTCAATACTTAAAGCACCACCCTTTTTTTGATCATAAATTACTCGTCCATCACTCATGATAATTACCCTGTCACCATAACGCACAGCATCTTCAATTCTGTGTGTTACCATGATAGTTGTAATCCTATGCGCAGCAATTTGTTTCGCCGTAAGTAACGTGATATCATGAGCAGCTTTGTGGTCTAGTGCGCTTGTATGCTCGTCTAAAAAGAGGATTTGTGGAGGATGCGCAAGCGCTAAATGTAGTAGGATGTCTTGTTTTTCTCCACCAGAAAAATTACAGAGTTTTTGCTGCATCAATGGCGCAAATTTTGCCGGCAAAATATTATATGCCAAGCGTATCTTAGTTCTACTCTCCCATAATTTGATGTTTTCTTCTAAAGTCATTTCTACAAATAATCTTTCATCGGCTGATTGGGTAATCATTATAAAATCAATGGCCTTTTGTTCTGGCGTTAATTTAGTAATTTGTTGATTATTTAACGACACAATGCCGGATGAAGGGGTGATTTCTCCAGATAATGTTTTGATCAAAGTAGATTTACCGCTACCATTCGCCCCAAGTACGATGACAAACTCGCTATCTTCTATAACGATATTTACTGAAGAGAGTATTGGCTTGTCTCTACCAGCAACTTTTACAGATATATTATCCGCGCGTAATATCATGATATTACCGTATTTTTTTGTACACTACGTAGAGTAAAGAACAGCATGAGCCCCAAAATCAACTTTAAATTTACTGGGTTAATACCAATCATCAATAGCATATTAAGGCATAGAAAATAGAGTATTATACCGATAAAACATGACATTAGACCCTTTATCACACAAAAATTTTCCTGCGCTTTGATGATTATATGACCACCTATTACAACAGCGCCAATACCTATAAGCGCAACACCCAAGCCCATATTTATATCAGCGAAACAATTGACTCCAGCCGTGAGCGCTCCAGCGAAGCTAGATAATGCATTACTTAGCGATAGCCCAAGCATACGATAATATTCAGCTGGTTTGCCTAAAATTTGTAAGAGTTTTTGATTATGTCCAAAAGCTCTCAGAAAGAGTCCGAAATCACTCTTTAACACAAAGAATAAGATAAGTATTACTAAGATAGAAATAATAGCAAGAACAGAGATCCAATTGCTAAACCCAGTCACTGATAAAATACTTGCTTTACCAATAAGCGAAATGTTTGGCTTGCCCATGACCTGCAGATTGACTGAATATAACATGAAAGAGGCAAGTATTCCAACTACCAGGTCGCTCACTTTATTATCCCTTTGCATGAGTCCAACTATTGCGCCTATCAGAGCGCCAACTACGCAGCTTAGCAGTAAAGCAAAAATAATGCCTAGGTCAATCATTCGTGCAAAGATAGCTGCTCCAAGTACATAAGTGCCGTCCATGGTAAGATCTGTGACCTTCAAGATACGGTAACTAATATACATTCCGCAGACAAGTGGGAGTAGTAACAAGCTTTGCTCTATGGTCGCTAAGAAAATTGACATGACTTATAGCTCCACGACTGGCAGGCCAATTTTCTTTAAATCATCTATGCTAAAGAGATTTTGCTTTAACATATTTTGCTTGTTAACGAATATTGTTAGCGCATCGATTGTTTGATAAGGCACATCTTTTGGACTAGCTCCTCTCAAAATGGCATTTGCCATTTCTCCGGCTTTAATGCCTATATCCTTTTCCTTTACACCGATTGCCATAGTAGCACCGTTCATCACTGATCCTTCATCCGATGCTATAAGCGGAATCATACGTTTTATAGCCTCAGCTGCGATAACATTTACCCCACTGACTACTAAATGATCCTTTAATATTAAAAAAGCCTCTGTATAATCTGGAGCCATTTTAACAGCGGATGGCAAGTCGATTAAAGTTTGAATCATAGAGAGATGAAGCAACACCCCATGCTCTTTGGCATATTTTTTAAGCTCCTCAATCTCGGGAGTAATTTTTTCGCTGGCGCTGTAGATCACGGCAATTTTGCGTAACTTTGGTAATTTAGCGATGGATGCTGTAATCGGTATTTCATCATTCACACCTGTTGCATAGTCAGTTTCTTTATCCATAATAGCTGCAACACAAACTGTATATTTGTGAGGCCTATGTGCTATAGTCATTTGGCACGCGCTACTGCCAATAGGCATGATTATATCAATATTCTGATCATTCATTTGTTTGATTAAGGATAATTGGATATTTGAATCAGCTTGCGCATTTTGTACAATAACATTCGTACCAATTAAAGTTTCTTTAATACCAGAAGTAATTTGCTGCATAGCGGCATGTTCTAATGGTACCAAAATACCTATCTTAGGTTCGGATGCAAAAGCTTGTGTAGAGATTAGGATGATAGTGATAAGACGTATGAACATATGAGTATCCTTCTTTTATAATAAAAATTGACATAGTGATATATTGTAGACTTGGCCTAATTGTGCCAACGCCAACCAAAATCTGTCAAATTTTTAATATAAGAAAGTTTCATATTTCTATTCAAAACTATTTCTAGGCTTATTTATACATAGCGCAGGTCATTGTAACACAATGCAATTACGTAAGTCAATAGCGCATTTATTTTTTTTGTATGAGCAACTATATTTAAATAACTTTGCGTCATATCTAAAAACGCCTATATGCGCAGCTTCTATATCTTTTCTTGCATCGAAGCTCTGTTGTTAGTTCCAGATTTAGTACTACTTCTTCACTTTTACTAACATGATATGTAATACTGCTACAATTCCTAGAATATAGCAATAATACACATGAGGTACTACTTCCAAAGGCGAAACTTTGGCTATGGCGCTGGCTAGTAGGATTTGAGCTCCATATGGTATAATACCCTGAAATACACAAGAAAAAGCTTGCAACCATGTTGCGCTATGATGTGGTGGAATATGGTGTTTTTTAGCTATTTCTCTTACAATGTCCCCGCTCAAAATAATCGCAATTGTGTTATTGGCCAATAATATGTCAAATATACTGACTATTTTAGCAATAAATAACTGAGCCATTTTTTGACCACCATTACGTTTAAGCATCCAAGCAGAAAGATAATTTGAAAGTTCTTGCGACCCTCGATCGGCTAATCCAGAAAGGCCGCCAACCATCAATGAAAGCACCATAATGTCATACATAGCAGCAAATCCAGTCGTAATACTTTTACTTAAAAATAATAAAGAGTAATTGTCGCTACTGATGAATCCAATTATACCAGCAAAAATTATGCTAAGCACCAGTGATACAAAGACATTAATTCCGAGAAGCGAAAGCGATATTAAAACGATATATGGAGTGACGAGTAATAATGTATAATCACCAGCTACAACATCACCGCTCTTACTAGTACTACAATATAGAACGATAAGTGTAATACTTGCTGCAATTATCGCAATCTTGGCATTAAATTTTAATTTTGCTTTCATGTCAGCTTCTTGAGACATTACTGATGCAATTGTGGTGTCTGAGATAACGGACAAATCGTCTCCGAACATTGCTCCTCCTACAACAGTTGCAGCGATTAAAGCTGGTGAAATATCGATTTGCGAGCTGAGGCCTATTGCTATTGGAGCAATTGTAGCAATAGTCCCCATAGATGTACCGATAGCAGTTGAAATAAAAACTGCGATAAGAAACAAGCTCATAAGCAAAAATTGTTGTGGTATCAGAGAGAGTGCGAGATTTACGGTAGACTCTACGCAACCTATTGATTTAGTCACTTCACTTAGTGCGCCAGCTAGTAAAAAAATGATGCACATTGCAATTATATTACGATGCCTGACGCCATCCAAAAAAGCACTCATACGTTCTGCATTAGTACCTTTATGCAGAATCCAACCTAGAATAATAGCGGGCATAATGGCAGCAAGTGGTGAAACACGGTAAAAAGCATCTGCAGCGCCTGTGTAAGTAAAATATACCCCACCTCCTACGAAGATGAGCACGAATAGTAATGTTGGTATAAAATGTATAAAACAAGACATGAAATCCTCTTCTAAAAAATTAATGCTATGTTCAGCGATATTTGGAGTAGATAAGCTATATAAGTTATCTTATAGAAATATTAGCCAATATATGGCATTCGGAGGGAATGAGAAAATAATACACAGAAAGGCGCTATAGCACGAGATGCGTTCGTATGTGATGTGGATAATACGATTGGAAGTAAGTATTTATACATCGCTTTATATCTGCACCAATATAGACCGATCGGCAGTATATACTAATTTTACAAGAAAGTCTAATATATTGTATAAGTTCAATACATCACGCTGTCATTTCCTGCCACCGTTATTCGAAGTGAAGTGAAGCAATCTACCTTTTTCTCGATTAGAGAGTCAAGTAAAAATAGATTGCCCAAGTCTGATACTTTGAACCCTTCTTGCAGTGACGCTTCTATATTGAACAGTGCCATTAATTGATCACAAGGATTAAATTTTTGATAAAGATATTATGTAATATAATGGTAGATAAGATACACTATACCATATCTTTTATTGTATATCACACACAGGGTGGTAGTCATAGGATTACAGGGCTAAATATTCATTAATATTACTATATATAGTATGTCAATAATAAAAACATACTATATATGCATTTCTTGTCTTGCTTCCAAAATAATAACTAGGTACTTTAGGTTTTTTGGTATGAAGCTAAGGTGATATTTTATGACTACCCGTTCTAATAGATCTAATAAAATAAATATAGATAATACTCGTGACGATTTGCTTACCAACTTTGGCAAAGCAGTGCTCAAAGATCGATATTTATTAGATGGCGAGCAAACACAAAGTCTTTTTGCCAGAGTTGCTCATCATTATGCCGATGACAATGACCATGCACAGCGTTTATATGATTATATAAGCAAATTGTGGTTTATGCCTGCTACGCCAATTTTAAGTAATGGTGGTACAGATCGTGGAATGCCAATTTCATGCTTTCTTAATGAAACAAGCGATAGTTTAAAAGGTATCATGGACCTTTGGACTGAGAATGTGTGGTTAGCATCGAGAGGAGGTGGCATTGGTAGCTATTGGGGCAATGTGCGCTCTATTAACGAGAAAGTGCGTGGTAATGGTAAAACTTCAGGTATTATTCCTTTTATTAAAGTACAGGATTCGATGACATTAGCCATTTCACAAGGTTCATTGCGTCGTGGTAGTTCTGCTGTATATCTTCCTATTAATCATCCAGAAATTGAAGAATTTATTGATATTAGACGGCCCACTGGTGGGGATTCAAATAGACGTTCACTCAATATTCATCATGGTGTCGTGGTAACAGATGCTTTCATGCAGGCAGTTAGTAATCATGGGGATTGGTCTTTATTGAGTCCGCATGATGGTGCAGTGATATCAGTAGTCAAAGCTAGGGATTTATGGATTAAACTTCTTACAAGCAGAGTGGAGACAGGTGAGCCATATATATTGTTTATTGATGCTGTTAATCGCGCTATACCAGAGCATCACAAGCGCCTTGGGCTTAATGTCAAAACCTCGAATTTGTGCAGCGAAATTACTCTACCAACTGGCATTGACCATTTAGGTGAGGAGCGTACGGCAGTATGTTGTTTATCATCATTAAATCTAGAATATTTTAACGATTGGCATAAGAATGAGATGTTTATCTTAGATATAATGCGGTTTCTGGATAATGTGTTGCAGGATTTCATTAATACCGCTCCAGACGAAATGTCGAGAGCTAAATATTCTGCTACAAGAGAAAGAAGTATTGGTTTAGGTGTAATGGGCTTTCATTCCTTTCTTCAAGCAAGCAATGTTCCTATGGAATCAGTGATGTCTAAAGTATGGAATAGAAAAGTATTTGAGCATATATCTAAGGAGGTGAATAAGGCTTCTGTGGCTCTTGCGGTAGAAAGAGGGGCATGCCCAGACGCTGAAGAATGCGGTATGATGGAAAGATTTAGTAATAAAACAGCCATTGCCCCAACTGCCTCTATTTCAGTCATAGCCGGAAATTCTTCACCTGGTATAGAGCCATATGCAGCGAATAGTTTTACCCAAAAAACATTGACAGGGTCATTCACTGTAAAGAATAAAAATTTAGAGAAATTGCTGATTACAAAAGGCGTCAATAACGATCAAGTATGGTCATCTATTTCTACGCATGAAGGGTCTGTGCAGCATCTAACATTCCTAACTGATCATGAAAAAGATGTATTTAAAACTGCATATGAAATAGATCAGAGATGGTTGATAGAATTAGCTGCAGACCGTACCCCTTATATTTCTCAGGCACAATCATTAAATATTTTTCTTCCAGGCGATGTAAGTAAAAATGAATTACATAATGTGCATTATAAAGCTTGGAAACTTGGTGTTAAAAGTCTATATTATTGTCGCTCTACCTCAATTCAAAGAGCGGATAAGGTATCACACGCCGTAGAACTTGTTACTCATAGTAACGTAGCAGAAGATAAGAGTGAGTATGAAGAATGCTTGGCTTGTCAATAGGAAGGACGTGAATGTTCGGTTGTGATATAGATGTAGTAATTTTTCTTGCCTATTTGGCGATCAATTTAATGGTTGGGTTGTTTTATGGTAGAAACGTCAAAACGATCCAGGATTACGCCCTAGGAGGAAGGTATTTTACTACAGGCGCTCTGGTTGCAACGATTGTAGGCACTTGGGCAAGTGGCAGTGGATTTTTCATCACGCTCTCAAAAGTATATTCAGATGGAATATATTATGTTATCGCATATAGCTTTTGGGTTCTTCAGCTTATACTGATAGCTTTTGTATTTGCACCAAGAATGGGAGAATTTTTAGGCAAAGTCTCGATTGCTGAAGCTATGGGTGAACTCTATAGCAAAGATGTTAGGCTTGTTGTAGCTATAGCAGGCATATGTTCGGCTATTGGAATCATCGCTGTACAATTCAAAGCTTGCGGATATATATTTGAATATTTTGTAGGCATAGATCCAGCCGTTGCTGTAATTACTTCTGGCGTAATAGTGACGATATATTCAGCTTTTGGCGGCATTAGAGCGATAACATTCGCAGATGTCTTACAATGTATAACCTTTGGCGTAGCTATTCCACTAGTTGGTATTTTGATATGGCATTCTCTAAACATCAATGGCTTTGACCTCCATACCGCGTTACAAAATCCAAAATTTAACATTCATACTGCAGTTAACATACACAATCCCCAGTTCTTAGCTATGCTTCCACTGATGTTCTATTTCATGATACCAAGTCTTGAACCTGCTTTTGTGCAGCGTATCATGATTGGTAGCGGATTAAAGCAGATAAAAAAAGCTTTTATTATCTCTGCAGGATTATTGCTTTTTGTCAAATTATCTACAGCATGGATCCCATTCTTGCTATTTAGCGTTAATCCAGATCTTGATCCAGGTCAGTTATTACCGTATATAGTGGATAGTTATAGCTATGTTGGCCTTAAGGGTTTGGTCATTATAGGTATTATGGCTCTTGCTATGTCGACTGCTGATGCGCATATAAACAGCGCGTCAGTACTTTTTGCTCATGATCTTTGCTCACAATGTAGTTTTGGCAATATAAAAGAGCTATTAATATCAAGATTATTCGCAAGTTTTTTGGGCATTGCCGCCGTATGTCTTGCATTATCTAAAAAAGATATATTGGATATAGTACTCACCGCGCAGGGTTTTTACATGCCGATAGTCACCACACCTCTTATTGTTACAATTCTAGGTTTTCGTAGTTCAGCAAAGTCAGTACTGATTGGCATGGGAGCTGGGTTTTTAACTGTCATCATCTGGAAATCCATTGGTATCAAAATGGATTGCATAGTATTTGCTATGGTAGTTAATCTCATTTTCCTTCTTGGCTCTCACTACTTACTACGTCAACCCGGTGGTTGGGTTGGCGTAAAAGATAGGAGATTTCTAGATCAAGAAGCTAAGGACAATGAACTTTGGATCAGTAATATAAAAAAACAAATACGTGAGTTTACCATTCTTGGCTTTATCACAAAGTTTGCACCAAAAAATGAGCTAATGTATTCTGGATTCGGTATCTACTGTATAATTTGTACTTTTGTCACCATGTATATCAGCGACTCCGAGCTAACAAAAGACAGTTCTAGAGTAATGATGTATTGCTATCAAACAATGCTAGTTACTGGTACAATGATTGGATCATTTCCAATCTGGCCCCAAAGCATCAAAAAAGAAATTATCATGCAGATCTGGTGGCCTTTTGCCTTGTTCTACATTCTAGGTTTTTTTAGCGCTTTTTTTCTTATGGTGACCCATTTTGATGGACTAGGATTTGCTGTATTTACTATAAATACCATGATAGCACTCACCATTGCTGGGTGGAGAATGGGATCATTGATGATTATATCAGGGTTCTACTTTGCATCTATTGCTTATCAGGCTTATGCCGACACAAGTGAAATTGGAATTTATACTGTATACTCCAATCAATCCATCTTTATGTATCTCTTTCTATTACTTGGCGCAGCTGTTGTAGTATTCTTTAAACCGAAAGAAGATTATGCAGAGCTTGTTGAGTCCAAGATAGACTATCTTCAAGACGAGTCCAGACTTCATAAGAAAGAAATCTCAGCTCTTCTAGATATGAAAAATGAATTCCTCCGTAATATAGAACATGAATCTCGCACTCCTATTACTGGCATTACATCAATGGCAGAGGTTTTAGACGAAGCATATGATAAACTAACTGAAAAACAAAAAAGAAACGCAATAAAGGATATAGCGCAAAGTTCAGAAAGGTTAAATTCATGGGCGAATAATTTAGTGAATCTATCAAGACTTTCCGCTGGTGGTAATATAGAAAGAGCTAAGGTTAATCTGTCTGAGCTTATAGGAGAAAGGCTTGCTATTTGCACAAAACTTCATATAGATGAAAAGGACATAGGCAAGAGAGTGTTTGTGATGGATCTTAGTGAGGATATTACTGTCAATTGTGACAAGCATTATATTTCAAGCGTCGTAGATAATCTTATAACAAATGCCATCCAATATTGCGTACAAGGAGAGATAAAACTTGTCTTGAAGAGTAACAATTCATCAGTAGAGTTCTCTATATCTGATGAAGGAATTGGCGTTTCTGCGGAAGACATTTATGATATTTTTGGCTTGTTTATAGCAAGCTCTAAAACCAAAACTACTGCTGGTGGCAGAGGTATTGGTCTTGCTTTGTGCAAAAAAGTCATCGAGCTTCATGGCGGAAAGATTTGGGCAGAGAGTGATGGGGTCACAGGATCCACATTTAGATTTACTATACCGTATTAATCATAAACTGAAGAGCATATTATGTCATTATTGAGCGCCACACCAATTTATAAACCTTTTGCTTATCCTTGGGCATATGAAGCATGGCATATACAGCAGAAAATTCATTGGCTACCTGAGGAAGTGCCGCTTGCAGATGATGTTAAGGATTGGAAATATAATTTGACTTCAGGGGAAAAGCATTTACTTACCCAGATTTTTCGTTTTTTTACTCAAGCAGATATCGAAGTAAATAATTGCTATATGAAGCATTATTCTAGGGTGTTTGAACCCACGGAAATTAAGATGATGCTTGCTGCTTTTTCTAATATGGAAACTATTCATATAGCAGCTTATTCTCACTTGCTGGACACTATAGGTATGCCAGAAGTTGAGTATTCAGCATTCATGAAATATAAGGAAATGAAGGATAAATATGACTATATGCAGCGGTTTGGCTCGGAGACAAAAGAAGATATAGCTATAACTTTAGCTGTTTTTGGCGCCTTCACTGAAGGTTTGCAATTATTTGCCTCATTTGCTATTTTGCTGAATTTTCCACGCTTTAATAAATTAAAAGGCATGGGCCAAATTATTACATGGTCCGTACGTGATGAAACCTTGCATACTAATTCTATCATTCAACTCTTTAAGGTTTTTATACGTGAAAACCCAGAAGTATGGACAGAGCAACTGCGTAGCAAGTTATATGAGGCATGTGCTACCATAGTACATTTTGAAGATGCGTTTATTGATCTTGCATTTGAAGTTGGTGGTATTGAGGGATTGACCGGTCGTGAAGTAAAGCAATATATTAGATATATAGCTGATAGACGGTTGATGCAGCTTGGAATGAAGGAAATATATCTTGTAGACAATAACCCATTACCATGGCTTGATCAAATGCTGAACGGTGTAGAACATACTAATTTCTTTGAAAACCGTGTTACAGAATATACTAAAGCTGCAACTACTGGGTCGTGGGATGATGTATTTACAGAGATGGATGAGGAAAAGGTAAAATAAACAATGTCTTTTGTGTTACGTATTCTATTGTCAATTACTGTACTATTATATTGCACAAATAATGCTCTTGCAGAGGATGTAGCAGAAGAGTCTGTATTTGATGTTACAGAGAGCCTTGATACTGAAGCTAGCGATGATGTCTCGGCATTTAGTAAACTCGGCACTGATAAGGTGGTAAATACCGCTACAGCAGAGCAACCTGGATATTATGATGCAGCAAGACTTATTGTCCTCAATAAAATTACAGCAAATGCAAAAAAAATTACTATTCCCATAGGGCAGGTAGCCTATTTCAATAATGCAGAAATTAAACTAGAAAAATGCTGGAAGTCTCCTGACAAAAACGCGCCTAGTAGCCAAATGCTTATCACTATCACAGAAAATAAATTTGATGATGATGCTAAGTTGATATTTCACGGATGGCTCATTTCTTCTCAAGCTGCACTATCTACCTTTGAACACCCTGTATATGAGGTGCTTGCAGTGGAATGCGTTGGTAATAAAGTATATTAATCATGCTGAATAAAACGCTACAAGTTTTAGCTTTTCTTTTACTACCAGTAACGATGCTAGCTGGCCTTGCTGCTGCGCCACTTATTGCAAGTCTCATGCTGCTATTATGCATGAGACTATATTCGGGCTCTATATATAGCATCTTTTCTTATAAAGCCATATTTGTCTTTTTACTATGGAGCATTATCAGCTGTATCTGGTCTCCACATAGCATGGATAGTTTTATTCTCATAATACGAGTCTGTCTACTCGTCTTTGCCGGGTTATTTATAGCACAAAATATTAACCAGATAAGAACGCAGGAGCTTGTAGTTACCGTAATACAACCTATATGTTATGGCTCATGCCTCGCTGTGATATTATTTATAATAGAATATTATACTCATGGCGCTATATCAACGACCGCTCGCAATATCATTGGTAGTAGTAAATCATTTTTTTATCTCCATTTTATGGATCGTGGATGCTCCATTCTTACTGTTTTTGCTTGGCCTATGATTTTACATTTATTGAACAGTAATAAACAGATTCTCGCTATAATTTTTTATGCCATTGTTTTTACAATATTGATCATGTCAGACTCTCTAGCCAGTAGTTTAGCTTTTGTCTGTAGCGGCATAAGCTTCATCATACTTAAGATCAGCAATATGAAGGTCAGGATACTTATTCTACCTGCTATGCTTGCATCTATAATATTGGTACCGATCTTAGCATATAAACAAGATCCGATATTTTTATCTGATAAATATTTTCACAGCAAAGCATCAGCGCAACATCGTTTGTTTATCTGGCATTTTGTCTCACATGAAGCTGTAAAAACTCCTATTATAGGACGTGGATTCGACTCATCTCGCTATATTGGAGATGGGCAAGTAGTGCATTATAATAATTCAGAATGGTCAGTATTACCGCTCCATCCTCATAATAACATATTGCAAATATTTTTAGAAACCGGCGTGATAGGGCTCATACTATTTGCAGCCTTAATTACAAGCATTTGTCTTCATATTCAAAAACTAAAACACTCCAATGCTGGAGCTTGCGCTTTTGCATGTTTGATCAGCTATTTTTGTATAGGTATGATAGCATTTGGTGCATGGCAATTATGGTGGGTTGCAACTGGAGTATTTGCATTTGTGATGATTGGTATTACAACTAATGATAAGTCTGCTGCCTAAATAAATAATTAATATTGACATTTATGTAAATAACATTATCATACTCCCATAATTGAATTATGGATAGATATTGCCACGCATAAAATTAAGTGATGTTTATAAAGCGCAACTTGCTTTGAATTCAGATATTTGGGCCGCTCTTGAAACTGCGGTAAAGTCGGTTATTGAAACCGATGCTGCAGATGGTAGGTTTGTTGGTGATCAGATCCTTGCCGTAAAAGAAATAATAACCCCACTTAAAACCATATTTCAAGAACCGCAAGCAGCAATCAAATATTTTGAGCACGCATCTTTCATGGGTAATCAAAATGCATCAATATATGATGCGAGATTACCAATTGTCATGCTCAGTACAGCGCCACTTGGCCTATTACTCAGTAACGACGATTATGGCGGTCGCGCGGCTCAGCGAGTTGTTGAATTTGCACAAAAATACAATCTTGATCTTGATGCGGTATATACCTCATATCATGGTGAAAGTAAACGTGGCTCATCTTGGCGCCCAGATATAAAGATATTTTCAGAAAAAATTTCTGAAGCTCTATCTGCTAGCTTACTTGCAGCAGTCTCGTTCCCAGCGACGCCTAAAGCAAAAGAATTGGCAGAT
>Ga0364893_10080_pt1 | contig 63056 bp, 52 predicted proteins | sample ExccelJu500001D3_FD_206943 | JGI IMG/M metagenome (GOLD analysis project Ga0364893, IMG submission 206943) | Enriched cells from Trout Bog Lake Hypolimnion, Wisconsin, USA - BchlTB.July16.5000.01.D3 | ecosystem: Environmental > Aquatic > Freshwater > Lake > Hypolimnion/Profundal zone | place: USA...
AAACCGAGGGCATGGAAGTCATTGGCTTAACCAGTTATGGTGACTTAACTTCTTTTGCTCAACAGGCTTCACGCGCATCGACATTCATCGTGTCGATTGATGATGAAGAATTTGTATCAGATTCGGAAGACAATGATTTACCCGCTTTAAATAATCTACGTGCTTTTATTGCCGAAGTACGTAAGCGTAATGAAGATATTCCCATCTTCCTCTATGGCGAGACCAGTACTTCACGCCATATGCCTAACGATATTCTGCGAGAGCTGCATGGCTTCATTCATATGAATGAAGACACTCCTGAGTTTGTGGCACGCCATATCATTCGCGAAGCCAAGGTCTACCTTGACTCCTTGTCGCCCCCATTTTTCAAAGCCTTAACGCATTACGCTTCAGAAGGTTCGTATTCATGGCATTGCCCCGGTCACTCTGGTGGCGTGGCATTTTTAAAGAGTCCTGTTGGCAGAATGTTCCATCAGTTCTTTGGTGAGAATATGCTCCGCGCTGACGTTTGCAATGCGGTTGAAGAGTTAGGTCAGCTACTTGACCACACCGGGCCAGTCTTGGCGAGCGAACGTAATGCTGCTCGCATCTTTAATGCGGATCATCTGTTTTTTGTTACTAACGGCACTTCGACTTCCAACAAGATTGTTTGGCACTCTACTGTTGCCCCGGGCGATGTGGTCTTAGTGGATCGTAACTGCCATAAGTCCGTGATTCATTCGATTACGATGATGGGTGCGATCCCAGTCTTCTTGATGCCGACCCGAAACCACCTCGGCATTATTGGTCCAATTCCTAAAGAAGAGTTCGAGTGGGCCAATATTCAGAAGAAGATTGACGCCAATCCTTTTATCAAGGATAAAAAAGTTATCCCTCGTGTGATGACTCTAACGCAGAGTACATACGACGGTATTATTTATAACGTCGAAATGATTAAAGAGATGCTCGATGGCAAAGTGGATTCTTTGCATTTCGATGAGGCTTGGTTGCCTCATGCGGCATTCCATCCTTTCTACAAAAATATGCATGCGATTGGCTCGGAGCAGAAGCGTACTAAAAAGAGTTTGATGTTTGCGACCCAATCGACTCATAAATTGTTAGCTGGTTTGTCACAAGCATCGCAAGTGCTAGTGCAAGACGCTGAAGAGCGTAAGTTAGATCGTGATTGCTTTAATGAATCCTACTTAATGCATACCTCGACTAGTCCGCAGTATTCGATCATCGCTTCTTGCGATGTATCAGCAGCCATGATGGAATCCCCAGGTGGTACTACTTTGGTGGAAGAGTCGATTGCAGAGGCAATGGACTTCCGTCGTGCCATGCGTGAAGTCGATGATCAGTTTGGCGCCGATTGGTGGTTCCAGGTTTGGGGTCCCGATCATATTGCTGAAGAAGGTATCGGCGAGCGTTCGGATTGGGTGCTAGAGCCGAATGCACCGTGGCATGACTTTGGCAAGTTAGCTCAAGATTTCAACATGCTGGATCCGATTAAGGCCACGATTGTGACGCCTGGTTTGGATATTGATGGCAAGTTTGGTGAGATGGGTATTCCGGCAAGCATCGTTACTAAGTACTTGGCTGAGCACGGTGTGATTGTCGAGAAGTGCGGTTTATATTCCTTCTTCATCATGTTCACTATCGGCATCACCAAGGGTCGCTGGAACACCCTCGTGACCGAGTTACAGCAATTCAAAGATCATTTTGATAAGAACATGCCGCTCTGGAAGGTGCTTCCTGAATTTGTAGCCAAGCATCCTCGCTATGAGCGGGTTGGTTTAAAAGATATCTGTCAGCAGATTCATGAGTTCTACAAGAGTCGTGATGTGGCGCGCATGACTACGGAGATGTATACCTCAGATATGGTGCCTGCAATGTTGCCAGCAGAAGCTTGGGCTAAGATGGCGCACCGCGAAGTAGATCGTGTGCCAGTCGATAAGCTCGAGGGCAGAATTACTGCCATGCTAGTGACCCCTTATCCACCAGGCATTCCCTTACTCATTCCAGGTGAGCGTTTTAACAAACGCATCGTTGACTATCTCTACTTTGCACGTGATTTCAACGAGAAGTTCCCTGGCTTCGAGACTGATATCCACGGCTTAGTCAAAACCGAAGCGAACGGACGCACCGAGTACTACGTTGATTGCGTCAGAGCGTAAAGAGCAAACTACTTTAGATCACTACGCGCCTGCTTGATCGCGCGTAGTACTTGCTCAGGAGCAGTGCCACCAGCGTGTTGACGTGATTGCACAGAACCTTCAACCGTCAGTAGCGCAAAGACATCGTCACCCAAAAGCTCTGGACGACTGTCTAGGCCACAGGCAAAGCGCAACTCAGCCAGACTAAGATCAGTCAACATGCAATTTCTGCCAACGCAGGCTTTGACTGCATGCGCTACAGCTTCGTGCGCATCACGGAAAGCCAACCCTTTTTTGACTAAATAATCAGCCAAGTCGGTGGCAGTCGCAAAACCTTCTTCAGCAGCCGCTTTCATGACATCTGCTTTGACTTCAATATGGGGAACCATGTCTGCAAAGATACGGAGAGTATCTTGCACGGTATCTACCGCATCAAATAATGGCTCTTTATCCTCTTGGTTATCTTTGTTGTAAGCCAAGGGCTGGCTCTTCATTAAAGTTAAAAGAGAGATGAGATCACCATAGACGCGACCAGTCTTACCGCGCGCTAATTCAGGGACATCAGGATTTTTCTTTTGCGGCATGATCGAGCTACCCGTGCAAAAGCGGTCGGGCAAATCAATGAAGCCAAAGCGTGGACTCAGCCAGAGCACCAGCTCTTCAGATAAGCGGGAGATATGCATCATGAAAATGGATGCAAAGGCGCAAAACTCAATTGCGAAGTCTCTGTCTGAGACGGCGTCTAGAGAGTTATTGCAAATGCCATCAAAGCCCAGAGAGCGTGCAACATGCTCGCGATCGATTGGATAAGTAGTCCCGGCTAACGCTGCTGCACCTAGGGGTAGGCGGTTCAAACGCGCCCGTAAATCCGCTAGGCGGCCAGCATCACGCGTAAACATCTCGTAATAGGCCATCAAGTGGTGACCAAATGTAATGGGTTGCGCAACTTGGAGGTGAGTGTGTCCAGGCATGATGGTGCCCGCATGCTGCTCAGCCAAGTTCAAAAACGCAGAACGGAAGAGGGTTAATGAAGCATTAATTTCATCTACGCTGGCCCGCAGCCAGAGACGCAAGTCGGTAGCGACCTGGTCATTACGCGAGCGACCGGTATGCAAACGTTTACCAGCATCACCAATCAATTCAGTGAGGCGAGCTTCGATATTGAGATGGACGTCTTCTAAGGCAAGCTGCCAATTGAAGTCACCAGCTTCGATTTCTGCCTTAATTTGCGCCATCCCTTTTTGGATATCAGTCAGATCTTGGGCGCTAATAATTTTTTGCTTTGCCAGCATTTCAGCATGGGCAAGGGAGCCCGCAATATCGACCAAAGCGAAGCGCTGGTCAAAGCCAATAGAGGCGGTATACCGCTGCACCAGTTCGGAGACGGGTTCATTAAAACGGGCCGACCAAGCTTGGGCTTTGTTGGCGAGAGAATTTTTAGTTGAGCTCATAAACACAGTATATTGCTGTAGGTCTTTAATTATTTTAAATGTGATGTCCCAAACCCCTCATTCTTCTCCTCAGCCCAGCCGTTTGGTTATAGCCTCCCGTGAGAGTCGCTTGGCCATGTGGCAGGCAGAATATGTCCGGGATTGCCTCAAAAAGTGCTACCCCGACTGTGAAATCATCATTTTGGGCATGACCACCAAGGGCGACCAGATTTTGGACAAGGCGCTCTCCAAGGTTGGCGGTAAAGGTCTTTTTGTCAAAGAGCTGGAAGCCGCTTTAGCTGATGGCCGAGCAGACTTGGCGGTGCACTCCTTAAAAGATGTGCCCATGGTGATGCCGCAAGGTTTCGAGCTTGCTTGTGTGATGACTCGTGAGGATGCGAGAGATGCTTTCGTATCCAATGATTTTGAAGGTTTAGAAGACTTGCCCGAGGGTGCGGTGGTAGGGACGTCTAGTCTGCGCCGTGAATCGATTTTGCGTGCCCGCTTTCCCCATCTGGTGATCGAACCCTTGCGAGGCAATCTAGATACTCGTTTAAGCAGGTTAGATCGAGGCGAGTACCAAGCCATTATTTTGGCTGCAGCCGGTTTAAAACGTCTTGGCCTAGAGCATCGGATTCGGGTATATCTACCAGCCGATATCTACACCCCAGCAGCAGGCCAGGGTGCCTTAGGAATTGAGACCCTTGCGAGTCACCCTCAGATCAAGCAATGGTTAGCACCCTTAAGTGATTTACCCACTTTGCTAGCAGTTTCTAGCGAACGGATGGTATCTCGTCAATTGGGCGGGTCTTGTGAGGTGCCCCTTGCAGCACATGCTGTCTTTGAGAATCAGCAAATGCAAATTCGCTCATTTGTAGCGAGCGTTGATGGCAAAACTGTCTGTAGAGCGATTGCGAATGCACCAGTGCAAACCGTAGCTGAGGCAGAAGCTTTGGGCTTAGTAGTAGCTCAAGATCTCATATCTCAAGGTGCGGCCGCTTTATTACCCAAGTAAAACTCTGACAATCAAAGTGAATACAAAAACTATTGTTATCACGAGGCCAGTTGGTCAAGCACGTCACTTAATGGAGTTGCTGGGGGCAGCCTTATCCAAGCATGTCACTCCTCAGTCACCGCAAATTCTGTCACTACCTTTGTTGACCATTATCCCTAAGACGGATGATCGGCTGAGTTCCGAGATCATCGGCGCTATGCAAGATGCTGATCTTGCCATCCTCGTGAGTCCGAATGCAATTGAATGCACCTTACGATTAATTGAGTGCGCATGGCAAGACTTGGCTAGAGACATTATTCCTATTGGTGTGATGGGTGGTAGTAGTGCGCTGGCTTTGCATCATCACGGTATTGGCTCGGAGGAGACCCCCACACCGATTCTGATGCCTGAGCAAAATGGGCAATGGGATTCAGAGGGGCTATGGCAGGAGTTGCAATCACTTGCTTGGGATTGGTCTAGTAAAAAAGTGGTGATTTTCAAAGGCGAGGGTGGTCGGGACTGGCTTGCAGAAACCCTCCAAACTGCAGGCGCAACAGTAGAAGCGATATCGGTCTATAGCCGCATACCGCTTGCCATTGATAACCCTGCATGGCTACCGATTCATGAAATGAATTTCACTGACTCGCTATGGGTCTTAACTTCGTCAGAAGCAGCTCGGTATTTAGGTAATGTGATCGAGGATCAATTTCGGCAAAGTTTGAACGATGCCAATGCACTTTGCTCTCATGACAATATTGCCGATGCTGCTAGAGCAGCAGGCTTTTCCAAGGTCTTGATGTCTGAGCCCGGCGATGAGGCTTTGATTCGGGCGAGTATTGCTTGGCTCGCTAGTTAGCGATTACCTAACAGCGCAGGTAGGAAGACTTCGCAAACTAAGATTGGTTTGCCTTTCAATTGATAGACCGTCCGTCTTGCCCACAATTTTGATGGTAGTTCTGGGTGGACCTTCTTGAATTGCCTCCACAATGGATCACGTTTTGATAAATAGGTGATCTCTCGCAAGACTTTGCGTTGGGATGCATGCGGCATCTTGGCAAAGAGAACAGCGCCAAGTGGTTTACTGCCTAGGCGTAATATGCTCTGATTGCCACCTTGAGCGCTACTAGTGGGTATGACGCTGCGGGCAATGACTAAAGGGGTATCCCCCTGGCATAGCAAGACTTCCCGAATACGGCAACGGCTTGGACGCAAATGAAAATAGCGACTCTCGTCGCTATTGAGGGTTTGACGGCTATCCCGCAGAACCCGAACTTCGAGTCGCTGCGCAATATGCCTTTCAATTTTTTGAGTTAGTGAGCCAGTGTCACTAAGCCATGCTTGCCATCTGCGAGGCGCAAGATGAACTTCACCAGAATCGACTCGATTCCATTCAGAAAGGAGGCGACGCTGGTGAGGCATTTTTAGCTACCGCTAAAGTTCTTGCGTTGACCGCCAGACTTTGCTTTAGCAAAGCGAGGACCGGCTGGACGTGAGTCACCAGAGCGTGCAGGACGTGAGTCAGCAAATCGGTTGCCGTTACTTGGACGCGAGTCCGCAGAGCGAGAATCCGATTGGCCACCGGAGCGCGCCTCAGAGCGAGCACCGGATCCATAACGGCCACCGCCACCGCCACCTGAGCGACCACCGCCACCACCAGGTCGTCCGCGGCCACCACCGCCACCACCAGGGCGTCCGCCACCACCACCAAAGCTAGGTTTGGCTTGTGGCTCAAGACCTGCGATGACTGAGGCTGCAATATCTTGCTGTGTAAAACGCTCAATATTACGGATCTTGGCACGATCGCGATGCTCAACTAGGGTAATCGCAACACCGCTGCGACCAGCGCGACCAGTACGACCGATACGGTGCGTATAGTCTTCTGGTTTCATTGGCAGGCCAAAGTTGATCACATGGGTGATACGGGGCACATCAATACCGCGAGCTGCTACATCGGTTGCTACCAAAATCTTGGTATGACCTTTGCGCAAAGACTCTAGGCGACGCATCCGCACAGCCTGAGGCATCGCGCCGTGGAGGGCACTTGCCTCATAGCCATTAGCACGTAAAGTGTCAGCAATTTTTTCGCTTTCAATTTGAGTGCTTGCAAATACAACGGCTTGATCTAATGTGGCATCCGCCAAAATATGCTCAAGCAATTTATGTTTATGGGACATGCTGTCAGCCCAATGCAATTTCTGTTCGATATTGGCGTGCTTTTCACCTGCATGAGCAAGTTCAATGCGCTGAGCATCTGTAGTTAACTCGTTAGCCAAAGACATAATCTTTGGAGCGAAAGTTGCAGAGAACATCAACGTTTGGTTACGACCGGCACAACGTTTATCAATCGCTTCAAGATCATCTGCAAATCCCATGTCAAGCATGCGATCTGCTTCGTCAATGACGAGTTGTTTTACATCATCGAGGCGAATGGCTTTGCTGTCACACAAATCGAGCAAACGACCTGGGGTAGCAACAACCAGCAATGCACCCTTCAGAGCCTGAATTTGTTTGCCATAAGGCATACCACCCATTACGGTGGCAATGCGGATTCCTTTGAAGCCGCGCACGAGGTTTACGGCATCAGCAGTAACCTGTTGCGCTAATTCCCGAGTTGGGCAGAGCACCAACACTTTAGGTTGTGCTCGACCTGGTACTGGTGAGCTATTGGGATTGCTCTCGATGAGTTGGTTAATCAAAGGCAGTAAAAATGCTGCCGTCTTGCCGCTACCGGTTTGGCTGCTTACTAACAAGTCAACACCGGTCAATGCCGCAGGAATAACCTGAGCTTGTACTGGAGTTGCATGGGTAAAGCCTAATTCAGCAACGTTCTTGAGGAGTGGTGCCGCGAGGGCAAAAGACTGAAAAGTACTTTCAGCGTGTTTTGAGTCCGTAGACTCGAGTTTCGTTTCTTTAGAAAAAGTCATGCTATTACACATCCCCTTTAAGGGATGTCTCCGTTTGTGCACCCAATGTTTTTTAGGGGGTGCGATGGTCAAGGGCATCGACCATCAGACAAGCGGCAGCGTTGGTATGTTTATGACTTCTAAACGAATCGCTGAAATATAGCTGGGGGGGCGATGAATCAAATTGCTTTAAAAAGCCTCTCATTATGGCAGTTTGGGGGCGTTAATACAAGGGTTTCCCCGACTTATTTCATTAAGCGCAGTAAAAGCTCGGTTTTCTTGCCATAGGGAGGGCGCGCCATATTCGTGCCTTTGAACATCTTGATCCCTAAAACACTGTGAACTTCTAAAACAGATTTTTGATGACTCAATGCATCAAAGCCGGTTTTACCTCGATAGGCACCCATGCCACTGGCACCGATACCACCGAAAGGTAGTGTCTCGAGTGCAGCGTGTAAGAGTGTATCGTTGATGGTCACTCCACCAGAGCGCGTTTCATTGATCCAGCGCGTTTGATTTTGACGATCGCGTCCAAACCAATACAGGGCTAAAGGATTGGGTTTGTGATTGACATAAGCAATTGCGCTATTGATATCGTCAATCACGATGAGCGGCAGAATAGGCCCAAAGATTTCTTCTTGCATGACTTGCGCATCTTTGCTGACATTGAGTAATGCGACTGGCATGAAGCGCAGATCTATTTCATTCGATAACAAAGGAATCACTTGGGCACCGCGATTGGCAGCATCTTGAACTAAGAATTGCCAACGGGCTAATTGTTCTGCATCGATTGGGCCGGTTAATGGAGTGTCGCCAGAATATTGCTTTTGAGCAGCTTGCTTAAGCTCTGCAACAAATGGATCTAGTTGATCTTGTTGTAGCAATACATAGTCAGGGGCAATACAAGTTTGACCTGCATTCATCAACTTGCCGTAAACAATGCTGGCAGCAGCATCCGCAAGTTTGGCTGATGGATCAATCACTGCTGGAGATTTACCACCAAGTTCCAGCGTTACTGGTGTCAGGTTTTCTGAAGCAGCACGCATAACTTTTTTGGCAATTACTTCAGAGCCAGTAAAGAATAAGTGGTCAAAAGGGAGTGAAGCAAAGATCTCAGCGACATCGGGGCCGCCAGTGGTGGCACAAAATTCGGTAGGATGAAAATATTCTTGAATGAGTCCTGCCAAGAAACCTGAGGTACGTGAGCTACGTTCTGAGGTCTTAAGCCAGACCCGATTGCCCGCAGCGATGGCCGCGATGGCGGGCAGCAGGGCTAGTTGAATCGGATAATTCCATGGACTTAGAATGCCAACCACACCAATAGACTGATTTTCAATCCAGGCCTGTGATGAGCCTAAAAATCCGGGTACCTCGACTTGGCTTGGTTTCATCCACTCTTTAAGATGCTTGCGGGTGTACTTGCAAGCTTGATAAATCATGCCAAATTCAGCTAAACGGGTTTCCATCGGGTGTCTGAAGCCAAAGTCCGCCTCAAGCACCTTGCAGATCTTGTCCTCATTAACTGCAATCATCTCCTCAATTTTGCGAATTCGCTCTAAACGAATCTCCAAACTGGGATTGGGTTCTGCAGCGTAGGCTGTTTTGATTTCTTCGAGCTGGAGGGTAAAGCGATTCATTGGCTATTGAACTCTGCAAATAATGGAATAAAGCAGTAGGATAAAGCTATGAACGATATTCTGAATCAAAACAGGGCAAAACTAGAGCGGGCAACCTTAGGGGGTGGCTGTTTCTGGTGCTTGGAGGCGGTTTATCAGCAAGTACGAGGTGTTGACCATGTCGTTTCTGGTTACGCGGGTGGGCCTAATCCTAGCCCCACCTATGAGGCAGTTTGTTCAGGCACTACCGGTCATGCTGAAATCGTTGATGTCTACTTTGATCCTCTACAGGTTTCTTATCGAGATCTTTTGGAGATCTTCTTTGTGATTCATGACCCAACCACGCTGAACTATCAGGGCAATGATCACGGTACCCAATATCGCTCAGTCATCTTTACCCATGGAGCTGAACAAAATCGCATTGCTGTAGAGATTGTTGCGGAGCTAGAAGAGGCTGCAATTTACTCGGGCCCGGTAGTGACGGAAATCCTTCCTGCCCCAGTGATTTATCCAGCAGAGGACTATCACCAAGATTATTTCAATCAACATCCAGGTCAAGGCTATTGCATGGCAGTAGTCGCGCCTAAATTAGCTAAATTTAGGGCAAAGTTCAAAGCGCTCATAGCGCCCCAATTCTCCTAAGGCGCAAGTCGGCTAATACGCCAAGTCTGATCTTGTCGTTGATAGCGGATGCGATCATGAAGGCGTGAGGGGCGCCCTTGCCAAAATTCAATTTCAGTAGGGTTCAGACGATACCCGCCCCAATGGGCTGGGCGCGGTGGGTTGTCACCATGCTCACTCAAGAATTGCTTTTCGGCCTCTTCTAGAAACTCTCGACTCGGGATTTCGGCGCTTTGTGGTGAGGCCCATGCCCCAATGCGAGATGCAGGAGGCCGAGAGTGAAAGTACTGATCGCTCTCAGCAGCATCGACTTTGGTGACGCTACCTTTAATGCGAACCTGACGTTCTAATTCATGCCAGTGAAACAATAGGGCAGCTTCAGGTCGTCCAGCCAACTCTTTACCCTTTTGACTATCGTAGTTGGTAAAGAAGGTGAAGCCGTGATCGTTTGCGCCCTTTAATAGGACAATACGAACTGAAGGATTGCCGGACTGATCTGCGGTTGCCAGTGCCATGGAATTCGGCTCAGGACAATTGGCTTTGACTGCTTGGTCGAACCACAAGTGAAATAGTTCCAGCGGATTGACGGGAACTTGAGCCTCAGAGAGTTGGCCCAAGGTGTAGTTTTTGCGCAGTTCAGCAATTGAGTTCATTTATTCAGTATAAAGAGAAGCTATGGCAGAAGACAACTTAGATGATCGTCGGTTTGGTGGGGTAGCCCGACTGTATGGGGAAGAGCTGCGCGAACGCTTTCTGAAGGCAACCGTCGTTGTCGCTGGTCTAGGAGGGGTGGGGTCTTGGGCGGCGGAAGCATTGGCTAGAACCGGGATTGGGCATTTGGTTCTCGTGGATTTTGATCACATTTCAGAAAGCAATACCAATCGCCAAATTCATGCTTTAGAAGCGAACTATGGCAAGTCCAAAGTGCTCGCAATGTCAGAACGAATTCTACAAATCAATCCCGAGATTGAATTAACAGTATGCGATGAATTCTTAGAGTCAGATAATTTAGAGCGCTTGATTCCTGCCGATGCTTTCGTATTGGATGCAACAGACTCAGTCCCAACGAAAATTGCGTTAGCAGTATGGTCAGTAAAAAATGCGCGTGACTTGGTCATGTGTGGTGCTGCTGGTGGCAAGGTAGATCCCACATCAGTGCGTTGCAGTGATCTTTCTAAAACCGAGCAAGATGCTTTGTTGGCAAAAGTTAGATTTGGACTCAGAACAGATCACGGATTCTCAAGAGATCTCAAGAAGAAGATGCATATCCGTGCGGTGTTTTCCCACGAACCTCGTGCCGGTAGTGCCTCGGGAGGTTTAGCCTGCTCAGGCTATGGCTCTACTGTGATGGTTACTGCCGCTGCAGGTTTAACGGCAGCTGCAGAAATTCTGAATCTGATTGCTGCTAAAAAATCGTAAAGAGACAGTTTTACCTCAGAAAGCACTAGGGCTTTCCCTGTCAGAAATTACGGATTCTGTTGTCATCCCTAATTAATTTCATGCAAGCTCAGTTTGCTCTGATGAGTAATTCATCCATTTAATGATTCACTCTTAATACTTCTAGCACTTTAGTTATTTTTTACCTCTAGTGCTTTCGCAGTCTCCTCCCTAGACTTTGCTCCGTTGGCAAATCGCCAATGACAAATCGAAAGGAGGTCTCTTTTGCAGACTGAACACACTGGCTTAAAGCGCCATCTCAAAGTTCGACACATTCGCTTGATGGCTTTAGGCTCAACGATCGGTGTAGGTTTATTTCTAGGGTCAGCAAGTGCAATTCAATTGGCTGGCCCATCTATTCTCTTGGGCTATCTATTAGCGGGCATCGTTGCGTTTATTGTCCTGCGCACCCTAGGTGAAATGGCAGTCCATCAGCCTGTCGCCGGTTCATTTGCAGCTTATGCCAATACCTATGTTGGTCCTGTAGCAGGGTATATGGTGGGTTGGGGATATTGGACCTACTGGATTGTGGTCGGAATAGCAGAAGTCACTGCAGTAGGCATTTACATGGGTATCTGGTTCCCCGAAACGCCTCAGTGGATTTGGGCTTTATCGGCTATTTTGATGATGGGCTTGATCAATTTGATTGCCGTCAAAGTATTCGGAGAGTTTGAGTTCTGGTTTGCTTTGATCAAAGTGGTTGCAATTGTTGCCATGATTGGTTTGGGTGGGGCCGTGATCTTTTTTGGCTTTACGAATGGCTGGCAGCCGATTGGTTTAAGTAATTTGTGGAGTCATGGTGGATTTTTTCCGAATGGGATTTCTGGCATGCTCCTCTCGTTGCAAATGGTCTTATTTGCCTATGTCGGAATTGAGATGATTGGCCTTTCTGCAGGTGAGGCTGAGAACCCTCAGAAGACTATACCAATGGCGATTGATTCTCTAGCCTGGCGTATCTTGATTTTTTACATGGGTGCGATTCTGGTCATCCTCGCCATCTTTCCCTGGAATCAGATTGGACAGCAAGGCAGCCCCTTCGTGGTGATGTTTGAGCGGATTGGTTTGCGTGAGGCGGCTGGCTTAATTAATTTTGTCGTCATCACAGCCGCACTCTCATCTTGCAACGCCGGTCTTTTTAGTGGCGGACGACTTTTATATTCCTTGTCGATTAACGGCTATGCCCCCGCATCCTTTGCCTGCTTATCAAAGTATGGGGTCCCTGCAAGAGCCGTCGCTGCGACAGTCGCAGTGTGTTTGACTGGTGTGGTGCTGAATTATTTTGTACCCGATAAAGCGTTTCACTACATCATGGCTGCGGTGACTTTTGTGGGCTTGATGGTTTGGATTGCGATTTTGTTGACGCAAATTCAGTTCCGTCGCTCACTGACGAAAGCTCAGGTTGCTGAACTATCGTATCGCGCACCGTGGTGGCCTTATTCCTCGTGGTTTGCCTTGGCATTCATTGTCTTGGTTGTAGTGCTCATGGGCTTTCATGAGGATGCCAGGGTCGCTTTGATCTTAGGACCTTGTCTATTAGCGGTCTATCTGGCGATGTTTTATATCGCTGGCTTACATCGCAAAACGAAGTCGAATTCCATATCTAAATAAAGGAGATTGATATGATTATTGGCGTACCTCAGGAAGTAAAAAATAATGAGTTTCGGGTTGGTCTTACCCCAGGTAATGTGAGTGGACTCTGTAAGCAAGGGCATTCAGTTTTATTGCAACGGGGAGCTGGAGCGCAAATTGGTTTAACCGATGAGTCTTATCGAATCGCGGGCGCCACCTTGGTCAATAGTGCGGCTGAGGTTTATGGAAAATCAGAAATGATTGTCAAAGTAAAAGAGCCACAGGCGCAAGAGTGTGCAATGTTGCGCGAAGATCAAATTCTATTTACGTATTTGCACTTAGCACCAGATCCCAAGCAAACCCAAGCCTTAATTGATTCTGGCGCCACTTGCATTGCCTACGAGACGGTGACATCGCGTTGTGGCGCATTACCGCTCTTAGCTCCCATGAGTGAAGTTGCAGGGCGGATGTCCATTCAGGCGGCAGCATCTCATCTCGAAAAAACTAACGGCGGTTTGGGGGTCTTGATGGCAGGCGTACCGGGCGTCGCGGCTGCAAAGGTCGTGATCTTGGGTGCTGGCGTTGTCGGCCGCAATGCTTTGCAGATGGCAGTCGGCCTAGGTGCCAATGTGAGTATTTTTGATCGAGATCTTGAGCGCCTTAGGCAAATCGACGCAATCTTTGGTAACCGAGTCAAAACACTGTACTCAGACTCACTGTTGGTAGCGCAAGAAGTTCATGAGGCGGATGCTGTGATTGGCGCAGTCTTACTCCCGGGTGCTGCTGCTCCTAAACTCGTTAACCGCGACATGATTCGGAAAATGAAAGCGGGTGCAGTCGTAGTGGATGTAGCGATTGATCAGGGTGGCTGCTTTGAAACTTCGAAACCAACGACGCATGCCGATCCTACCTATGAGATCGACGGTGTCATTCATTATTGCGTAGCCAATATGCCGGGTGCAGTCGCAAGAACTTCTACCTTTGCGCTCACCAATGCCACATATCCTTTTGTTGAAGCCCTTGCCAAGCGGGGAGTGATTGAGGCCTTGAGGAAAGATCAGTACCTACGTCATGGTTTAAGTGTGCATCGCGGAGTGCTGACTTCAGAGCCAGTGGCTGCAGCCCAAAAGCTGGACTTTGTGCCAGCCGAGGAGCTAATAGCAGCCTAAGCCTTGCTCTGCGGGAAGTGGGTGTGGCGCCGATCGGGGTCACTACCCACTGTCATTCAATCGCTTGGAGACTTCCTATAAGATGGATGCTTATCTCAAAAGGCATTCAATCTGATGGATTTTTCTGTAATCTCCCTGTCTGCTGGTGTCGTTGCTTTAGCGGAAATGGGCGATAAAACCCAACTGCTATCACTCATGTTGGCGGTTCGTTATCCCAAGCAGGCCTGGCCCATTATTGGTGGCATCCTAATAGCCACTTTGGTGAATCATGCTGGAGCTGCTTTTTTAGGTCAGCTCTTGGCAAGCTTTATCCATCCTGAGATCTTGCGCTGGATTTTGGGCGCAAGTTTTATTGTGATTGGCGCTTGGCTATTGGTGCCTGATCAGCTGGAAGATGAGAATCAATCCAAAAAGGTGCACGGTGCTTTAGCCGTCTTCTTGCTGACAATGACGCTCTTCTTCTTGGCCGAGATGGGGGATAAGACTCAAATTGCTACGATCGCACTCGGTGCCCGCTATAACGACGTACTTTCAGTCACCGCAGGAACTACCTTGGGCATGATGTTGGCTAATGCTCCGGCAGTATGGATTGGGCAGAAATTTACCCAACGCGTCCCCTTAAAGTGGGTTCATGCGATTGCTGCAGTTGTTTTTATCGCCATAGGCCTCATTACTCTGATTTGGTCATAAGCTAGCGCCCTGCAGATTCTTGCCGGACGACTAAAATAGTCGAATGAAAACGGATCTACCCCAAAGCTTTCGCCGGCTGGAATACCAGCCCCCAAATTACACCTTTCGTCATGTTGAACTGGATATTGCATTAGATCCGGCGCGAACTATCGTTAAAAGCCGTATCGAGGTCTTACCTGGCGCCTCACATAAAGATGGAATGCCCCTTGTGCTTCAGGGTCAGGAGCTGGAATTCGTGAGCTTGCGCATTGATGGTGAGGTGCATAAACATTTTGAGCTGACCCCTGCAACACTGACAATTCATTCTTTACCAGAGGGCGGTAAAAAAGCCTTCATCATTGAGATTATTTCTGTTTGCTACCCTGAGAAAAATACTAGCTTAATGGGCTTGTATGTGTCGAATGGGAATTTCTTTACTCAGTGTGAAGCAGAGGGTTTCCGAAAGATTACCTATTTCTTAGACCGTCCCGATGTGATGGCGCGTTATAAGGTGGTACTGAGGGCGCGAGAGACTGAGTGCCCAGTGCTGTTGGCCAACGGCAATCTCATTGCTCAAGAAAAACTCCCAAATGGTTGGCATAGCGCAACCTGGGAAGACCCCTTTCCAAAGCCATCCTATTTATTTGCGCTGGTTGCAGGTAAGTTGGAGTGTATTGAAGAAACGATTACCGCCAGTAGTGGCGCGAAGAAGTTATTGCAGATCTGGGTAGAGCCCCATGATCTTCCAAAAACGCGACATGCGATGGACTCTCTTATTGCAGCCATTCATTGGGATGAAAAACGTTTTGGTTTGGAGTTAGATCTCGAACGCTTCATGATTGTGGCGGTGAGTGATTTCAATATGGGGGCGATGGAGAATAAAGGGCTCAATATCTTCAATACCAAGTTTGTTCTTGCCCAACCTGAAACTGCAACCGATGTCGATTTCGCTAATATTGAAAGTGTTGTTGCGCACGAGTATTTCCACAACTGGACTGGAAATCGCGTGACTTGTCGTGATTGGTTTCAACTCTCTCTTAAAGAGGGATTGACGGTCTTCCGCGATCAAGAATTTTCTGCTGATCAAATGGGTAGCGAATCTGGAAGAGCGGTTAAGCGGATTGAGGATGTCCGTTTATTGCGCCAAGTGCAGTTTCCGGAAGATGCCGGCCCAATGGCTCACCCAATTCGTCCTGATGAATATCAAGAGATCAATAACTTCTACACCGTAACGGTTTACGAGAAGGGTGCCGAAGTAGTCAGGATGTATCAGACCTTGCTTGGTAAAGAGGGCTTCCGGAAAGGGATGGATCTCTATTTCCAGCGCCATGATGGCCAAGCAGTTACTTGCGATGATTTCCTGGCTGCAATGGCGGATGCCAATCAGCGTGATCTGAGTCAGTTTAAGAATTGGTATAGCCAATCCGGTACGCCGCATGTCAGGGTTCAAGAGCGATACGATGCTGAGAAAAAGCAATACCACTTACACCTTTCTCAAAGTTGCGCGCCAACTCCTGGACAGGCTGAGAAAAAGCCGTTCTTGATTCCTCTGAAAATGCGCCTGATTACAGAGACGGACAATCCAGCAGAGATCTTGCTAGAGCTAACACAAGCTGAACAATCTTGGACTTTTGATCAGATTGATCAACGTCCAGTGCTGTCGATTAATCGGAATTTCTCAGCCCCGATTCAACTGGACTTTAATCAGAGTCAAGATGATTTGTTGATATTGTTCTCGCATGACGACGATGCGTTCAATCGCTGGGAGGCTGGACAAAAATTAGCAATGCAGATGATTCTAGACAATCGTTTACCCGATCAGAAGCTCATTGAGGCTTATCGAAGTCTTCTGCTGGATCCACAGTTAGACCCGGCTTTTAAAGAGCTTGCATTAACTTTGCCAGCAGAGAGCTATCTCTATGAGCAAGGTCAAGATGTCGATCCCCAAAAAATCTATCGAGCCCGCACTGCATTTCGTCATGCCATCGCAAGCCAGCTCAGAATGGAATTCGCGGCAATTTATCAGCAAATGCAGACCCCTGGACCATTCAAGTCGGATGGCGTCACAGCGGGTAAGCGGGGTCTGAAAAACTTTGCACTGAATATGTTGCTGGAGGCTGATGTCAATGTCTGGGCTCCCATGGCCGTAAATCAATATCAGCTTGCAGACAATATGAGTGATCGTTATGCAGCCCTAGCTGGTTTAGTCAATCATGATGCTAAGGCCGCCAAAACTTGTTTAGTAGATTTCTATGAACGTTTTAAAGATGACCCATTAGTTATTGATAAATGGTTTGCATTGCAAGCCATGCGCCCACCTTTGGAAAATGCGGGATCTACCTTGAATGAGGTACGTTATCTGCAACAGCATGAAGCATTTAAGCTCAATAACCCAAACCGAGTGCGCAGCCTATTTCATGCTTTTTGCATGAGCAACCCAGCCAGCTTCCATCAGATTGATGGAAATGCTTATTCCTTCTGGGCAGAAAGTGTTTTGGCTTTGGATCCCGTCAACCCTCAAGTGGCAGCCCGGCTTGCGAGAGCCCTAGACCGTTGGCGTTTATTTGCAGAGCCCTATCGCAGCAATATGCATACCGCATTAGAGTGGGTTGCCCAATGCAATACCCTCTCATCTGATGTGAGAGAGGTCATTACTAAGGCTTTGGGTAACTAAATGCTAATGTGACTTATTCACAAAACTAACTTTGAGTTTAGTTGCTAGTGCCCCCAGTTTTTTATCTAGAGTCCATAACTGGGCGTTTTCAGATAAAAGGGTTGATGCAAGTAAAGAGATATCGATTGCCCCACAACCCGTATCGAATAGTTTGTATTCTTCAATGAAATACAAAATCTCCTCAGTTCCAGCGACAGCTGCTTGACGTAAAAATCCCATTTGTTCAATAGTTTTCGCTCGCGGGTTAGGCGGAGTGCCACAAGCAATTTCTAAAACGACTAATGGGTGACAAATAACCCGATCATTAATTAGCAATGATTCCAATAAGAGGTTATTTTTTCTGAAATGTTGTATCCATATCGATGTATCGGCTAGCACGAAACTCATGATTATTTTTCGGCTCCTGGTTTTCGACGAGGAATATCTTTCATTTGAGGACTTTTACCCCCTAGTGCAGCAAGGCGCTTTGCTACCTGAACCCTGACGAATACCTGTAAAGCCTCTCGAAATAGATCCGATTTATCAATGCTAGGGTCGGCCAGCTCTAGGACCCTTTGATAAAGGGCATCATCAATTGTTACGGTGGTGCGCATGTTTTCATCCTCATCAAATTTGATGTATATTAGCATCAAATTCAGCATCAATCAAGCGAGGTGCATTTTCCTAAAAACTGAGTTTCCTAATCCAGAAAAGGGCAAAATAGAGCACATAAATCAATTTGCTTTATTTCGGAGAATTTTCTTTTGAGCACCCATATTCATTTAGAGCAGTACCTCAAAACCGCTAAGCCAAAAGGCAACTCTATTCCTTCTGGGTTGCAAGAGCTCTTGATGGCTGTCGCTAATACCTGTAACACACTCAGTCATGAGGTTGCACAAGGCGCTTTAATTGGTTTGCTGGGCTCGGCTGGTACTGGCAATGTGCAGGGTGAGGTCCAGCAAAAGTTAGACGTCATCGCCAATGACTTATTGATTGAAGGTGTTCAGGAGTGCAAGGCTCTGGCTGGTCTTGCTTCTGAAGAAATGGAATTACCGATGCCTGTTCAAGGAACGGGCGATTACTTGCTGCTCTTTGATCCTTTGGATGGTTCGTCCAATATTGATGTCAATGTATCGATCGGCACTATTTTCTCAATCTTGCATAAACAGAATCCAACGGCACCATTACAAAACAGCGATTTCTTATTATCTGGCCGTCATCAAGCTGCCGCAGGTTATGTTGTGTATGGCCCGCAAACCACCATGGCGCTTACTTTGGGTGATGGTGTGGTGATGTTTACTTTGGATAAAACGATTGGTCAGTTTGTCCTAATCAAGGATAGCGTCGAGATTGCCCACTCCACGAAAGAATTTGCTATCAATATGTCCAATATGCGTCATTGGGCTCAGCCTGTGCAGCGTTATGTTCAGGAATGCCTCGATGGCGTTACGGGTGCGCGGCAGAAAGACTTTAATATGCGCTGGATCGCCTCAATGGTGGCTGATGTCCATCGTGTCTTATCGCGCGGCGGTGTCTTTATGTATCCGTGGGATCAACGAGAGCCCAATAAGCCCGGTAAATTGCGTTTGATGTATGAGGCTAATCCGATGAGCTTTTTAGTTGAGCAGGCAGGTGGAGCATCAAGCAATGGAACGCAAGTGATTATGGATATCCAGCCTCAAGACTTGCATGAGCGGGTATCTGTGATGCTCGGTTCTAAAGAAGAAGTTGAAAAACTACAGAGCTATCACGCCTGAACTTTTTCTTTTAAATAGGCGAGGGATTCTTCTACTTGGTCGATGAGGATCAAGCAAATATCACCTGGCTCTAAATCATTCAGCGCAGTATCGATGGCCAAGAACTCGCCGTAAATCTCTTTGATTTGCTTGGCTTTCTTGGCACCTGACAAGCCATCTTGCAATAACTTCATCACCTCACCATCGGCACGTCCGCGCTGACATTGGTCTTCGTAGAGGATCACATTATCAAAATGGTTTCCCAAGATGCGGGTGAGGTCGCGAATATCTTCATCGCGTCGATCGCCTGCACCGCTAATGACCACATGGCTCTTCTTGGGCTTCATCGCCTCGATGGCGCTAGCTAAAGCACGCATAGCATCGGGATTGTGACCATAGTCTGCAATCACGGTAGCACCACGATGCTGGAATTGATTAAAGCGACCAGGCACCGCGTTGGCTGAACTCTCAAAGCTATTGAGGCCTCGAGCAATCTTCTCGGCATCCAAACCAAGCACCCAAGCAGCACCAATAGCAGCCATGGCGTTTTCAATCTGAAAACCCAGCACGCCATTTTGAGTCAGCGGAATTTCACTAATAGGGAAGCGATAAATCACTTTTGACCCTTTGGTGGCCACGATGTAGGTGCCATCACAAAAGATCACTTTTTTGTTCTTGGCGCGGTGCGCAGCGATCACGGGATGATGTTGATTTTGAGCAAAGAACACGACACGTCCCTTACAGATATCTCCCATTTTGGCGACGATGGGATCCGCAGCATTCAGGACCGCTGCACCAGTGGCGGCCACATTTTGAACCACAACGCGCTTCAAAATAGCCAAGTCTTCTACACTCGAAATAAAGTTCAAACCAAGGTGGTCGCCTTCACCGATATTCGTAACGACTGCGACTTCACAGCAGTCAAATCCCAGACCTTCGCGCAACATACCGCCACGTGCAGTTTCTAAAACGGCAGCATCAACGTCAGGATGCATGAGGACATTGCGGGCACTCTTGGGTCCGCTACAGTCGCCAGAATCAATTGGGCGATGATTGACATAGACACCATCAGTCGTGGTCATGCCCACGCGCAGACCGGTTTCACTGAGGAGGTGGGCAATCAGACGAACCGTCGTCGTTTTGCCATTAGTGCCTGTTACAGCAACTACTGGAATGCGACCGTCTTCACCTTGGGGGAACATCGTATCAATAATGTATTCACCAACGGGGCGACTTTTTCCGTAAGAGGGCTTGAGGTGCATCCTGAGTCCTGGTGCAGCATTGACTTCAACAATGCCGCCACCTTGAGCTTCCAAGGGCTTATAAATTTCTTCGCACAGGATATCTACACCCGCAATATCGAGACCAATCATTTGTGCAGCAGCAATCGCGCTAGCAGCAACATCGGGGTGAACATCGTCAGTAACATCAGTTGCAGTTCCACCAGTGCTCAGATTGGCGTTATTGCGTAAGAGTACCCGTTCTCCTTTTTTGGGAATATATCCCGGCGTGAGATTAGAACTGGCTAAGTGCGCTAAAGCAATATCATCAAACCGAATTTTGGTAAGGGCAGTAGCATGGCCATCACCACGCAGCGGATTTTGATTTTCGATCTCAACCAATTGGGCAACGGTATGGCTGCCATCGCCAACCACTTGGGCGGGCTCGCGTCTTGCAGCGGCAGCGAGTCGGTTGCCAACCACCAAGAGACGATAGTCTTGCCCTGGTAGATAACGCTCCACAATCGTTTCATCACCAAAGGCCTGGGTAACCATAAAGCCAGCACGAATTTCTGCTTCAGTTTGAATATTGGCAACTACACCCTTACCTTGGTTGCCATCTTTGGGCTTCAGGACAACCGGACCACCAATTTTTTGAGCTACGCGCCAAGCATCATCTGCTGTAGTAACAACATCACCAATCGGAACAGAAACACCAGCAGCTGCCAATAAGTTTTTGGTGAGCTCTTTATCTTGTGCAATCGCTTCAGCAATGGCGCTGGTATCGCTGGTCTCGGCAGCTTGAATACGCTTCTGTTTGCTACCCCAGCCAAACTGCACCATACTGCCTTCTGTCATGCGGCGGTAGGGGATATTGCGTTGGATTGCAGCATCGACGATTGAGCCTGTACTCGGGCCGAGACGGACATCTTCGTAGAGTGCCTCTAGCTCGGCAAGAGCCGCAGTCAGATCAAAAGGTCCATCATTGAGAGTGGCTTGTACTAAAGCAAAGGCGAAGTCGAAAGCCATGCGGGCAACCAACTCTTCGGTGTACTCCACAACCACTTGATAAACATCCGCTTCGATCGTTTGGACTGTTCTGCTAAAAGTAACAGGACAACCCGCCTGGGATTGAAGACCCAATGCAGCGTACTCTAAGACATGAGCTAAAGAGAGCACCTCGCTTTTGCCGCCCCTGCGCATATTGCCCAATTGTGGAAAGCGAGAGCGAATCTTGGATTCAAATTGAGGAATGAGATCAATGGAGCGCTCTGCAGGTTCGCAAGAAACGACTGCCTCTAAGGCAGTATGACGTGACCATAAGTTGGGGCCACGCAGAATACGGATACGAGTGATTTCCAATTAAGCCTCGATTGGGTGAAGCGCATCAGGTACAAAAGTTTCTGTACCGGCCTCGATGACGTTAAAAGGGATGCCTAAACCCCAGGCGGCTGCAATAGCAGCGCCTAAATTCAGTGAATGCCACTGGGGATCGATAGCAGCAGGAGAAGGTGGTGGCACAGGAATATTCTTTTGATCCTTAAGCCCCCATTTTAGAGCGATCTGCTGTTGGCCAACAATGACTGCACGCCCACCATTCTGAAGGTGAGTATTGACCAATGCGGAGTTGTGATCCTGGGTAAAAAAAATCACTTCACCATCGGATAGTTCTGCCATCTTCGCAACCCACGCATCGTCTGCATTCAGGACCGCAACTCCAGTTGGCAAAACAACATCCACTTGCGTGCGCGTAATGCTGAAGACTTGGTCCTCATCATAGATCGCATATTGTGGAAAGTTAGCCTTGGGGTTCAGGTTAAGAACCACGCCGACCTGACAGCGGTCATAGGCCAATCCCTCTATCAACATAGAGAGCGCATTATTTTCTATCACGGCGGCTTCGACCGCACGATTCAATAATGTTCTTCTCGCATCTTCCCAATTCGCTGAATCCGTTCTTTGTACAGCGCGATTACCAAAATACAAACCTTTACTACAAGCCAAGCCCACATTGACATTGGTTAGTCGTAAGAAATAGGCAATCATTTCTGCTACAGAGGTTTTGCCTTTTTCGCCGGTGACGCCAACTAAAGGAATACGGAAGTTCGCACCAGGAGGGAAGAGATGGTCTGTAATGGCTTTGCCAACAGGCTGAGGACTTCCGCTAGCAGGCTTTAGATGCATTAACAGACCTGGACCAGCATTGACCTCGACAATCGCAGCACCTTGTTCTGCTAGGGGTTTGCTGATGTCCTGAGCAACCAAGTCGACTCCTGCAATTTCTAGGCCAACAACGCGAGCAGCTAAGGCAACTTGGCTCGCTACATCTGGATGGACTTGATCAGTGACATCAAATGCGACATTGCCATTACTTTGTATCAGCACCTTTTGGTCAAGGTGAGGAATGCTATTGCCTGTGAGCTGTTGACGGGCTAACTCGAGTTCAACGGCAGAGTCTATTCGTACGGGATTCAGAGGGCATTCTTCGGCAGTCCCGCGACGGGGATCCGAATTGATTTGAAGCTCAATCAATTCCTTGACCGTGTGTTTGTTATCGCCAGTAATCCAGACGGATTCACCTTTGGCGGCGGCAACCACCCGATTGCCAACCACGAGTAAGCGATGCTCATCGCCGATGATGTGTTTCTCAACCAGCACTTCGCTACCTTCGTTGATGGCGACTGCATAGGCCGCTTCAATCTCAGCTTGGGTATAAAGGTTAATGAAAACACCGCGACCATGATTGCCATCAATCGGTTTAACAACTACAGGCAGGCCGATATCTTCAGCAGCTTCCCAGGCGTCATCGGGGCTGGTCACGGTTCTACCTTCGGGGGTAGGAACGCCAGCACTGGCAAGCAAACTCTTGGTTAAGTCTTTATCACGAGAAATCGTTTCGGCAATGGCGCTGGTTTGATCGGTCTCAGCTGTCCAGATACGACGTTGCTTTGCTCCATAACCAAGTTGTACTAGATTTCCCGAGGACAAACGAATCGATGGAATGCCACGCTCTTCTGCTGCGTTGACGATACACGCTGTGCTGGGGCCCAACAATAGATCATCGCCGAGCTCGCGAAGATTTTGAATAATGGTTTTGACTTCAGCAACGGGATCTTTGGTGTCTTGCGCTAAGGCCAAGTACAAATCACGGGCATATTTCAGGGCAGTGAGCGTCACTTCTTCATTGATTGCACTGACGATCACTTTGTAGACGCTGCGACGATCACCATCACGTGCCTTGCCAAAGCCCCCAGGAATGCCTGCGAGGTTTTGCAGTTCTAGGGTCAGGTGTTCCAAAATATGGCCGGGCCAAGTGCCTTCCTCTACTCTTTTGAGAAAACCACCCGGTTCGCCATAGCTACAACGATGCTCTTGCAGACTAGGTAGAGCTTTAACGAGGCGATCATAAAAGCCGGGAATGAGATTTGAGGGATAGTCCTCTAAATCTCCAATATCGATCCAAACCTCAATAACGGGGTGGTAGGTCCACATATTGGGACCTTTGAGATGCTTAACGCTCAGAATCTCAATGGATTTATCAAGTAATTGGGGCATCGTGGGGTATGGAGCTGGGCTTGAGAGGCTTAGCCTAGTCCGACTGTCTTCCTGTTTCTAGTTTTAATTAAATCCACAAAATCAGCAAAAATACACAAAACGGCTTAGTTGCCTAATTTAACGGCTCTAGGCTCTCTAAAGTTGACAATTGCCATAAATAGAAAAGACCCACGCTCCACTATACTTTTATAGTTAATGAAACCTGAAAATTCCCCTCAAACCCTGAAACTTCCCAATGATTGGGAGAGGGTGCTGGGCGAACTCCCATTTTCGATTGCAGATTTTGGCCAATTACTAGCCTGGGCTGAGCTCGATCTAGACCAACATCTGCGCTTTGAAAAGAGTCTTTTGCTATTGCTGGAAAAAAGTCTGGTTTGGACTAATGGCAAGGAAGTTCTCCAATGGCCCATTACTGCTGAGTGCACTTTGGTCCATGGCGACCATGCTGGGGTAGGGCATCTCAAATTAGAAACTCCCCAACACCTTGAAAAGATTTGGTATTTCACTTTAGCCGTCAATCCGCATGTTCTGCGTTTGCAAGCCAGATTCAAAAAGATGAATGCAGCGCATCATGTGCATGAAGAGCATATTGTTAATGAGTACGACAAACAAATATGTCCCGTTTGTTTAAGTCCAAAACCGGCTAACTCCGATTCATGTCCAACTTGTGATCCTGAAGATGACGCACCACCGTCTACTTGGACCTTATTTAAATTATGGCGCTTTGCTAAACCCTATAAAAACAAACTCCTCTTAGGATTTTTGCTGACGCTATTGTCGACGGGTGCCACTCTAGTGCCACCGTATCTCACGATGCCTTTGATGGATCATATTTTGATCCCTTATGAAAAAGGTCAACCCATTGATTTTCATTTGGCTAGCCTATATTTGCTGGCGCTCTTTGGTGCGGCCCTCTTGGCTTGGGGCTTAGGTTGGTGGAAAACCTATTTGCTGGCCTTGGTCAGCGAACGGATTGGTGCCGATCTCCGCAATACCACTTTCGAGCATTTACTCAAATTGTCCTTAGAGTATTTTGGTGGCAAACGGACTGGCGACTTAATTGCACGGATTGGCGCTGAGACTGATCGTATCTGCGTTTTCTTGTCGCTGTATGCGCTCGATTTTGCAACCGATGTCTTGATGATCACGATGACTGCTGCCATCTTGGTTTCGATTGATCCATTGCTGGCTTTGGTTACTTTAGCGCCCTTGCCTTTCATCGTTTGGATGATTCATGTGGTGCGCGATAGATTGCGCTTTGGCTTTGAGAAGATCGACCGGATTTGGTCTGAAGTGACCAATATTTTGGCAGACACCATCCCGGGTATTCGTGTAGTGAAAGCATTTGCGCAAGAGGATCGTGAACTCAAACGCTTTGTTGACTCGAATAAACACAATCTTCAAATCAATGATCGTGTCAATCGGATTTGGGGGTTATTTTCGCCAACCGTCACTCTGCTCACTGAAACAGGCCTGTTGGTAGTCTGGGGTTTTGGTATCTGGCAAGTTGCCCACCGCCATATCAGTGTGGGCGTCTTAATCGCTTTCTTGGCTTATATCGGCCGCTTTTATATCCGCCTAGATTCAATGAGTCGAATTGTTTCGCATACCCAGAAAGCGGCAGCTGGAGCTAAGCGTATCTTCGATATCTTGGATCACGTCTCGAGTGTTCCAGAGCCAATTAACCCAGCACCGCTTGCAGAGGTTCAGGGCCGCATCAGCCTGAAAGAAGTCGGTTTCCGTTACGGTAATCGCGCAGTGACCAAGGGGATCAACCTAGAAATTGCTCCCGGTGAAATGGTGGGTCTGGTTGGGCATAGTGGCTCAGGCAAAAGCACTCTCGTCAATTTGATTTGCCGTTTCTATGACGTGAGTGCTGGATCGATTGCGCTGGACGGCCGCGATATTCGTAGCATCGGGATTGCAGACTATCGCAAGTGCATTGGCCTAGTGTTACAAGAGCCTTTCTTGTTCTTCGGCACGATTGCCGAAAATATTGCCTATGGCAAACCTGATGCGACTCGTGAGGAAATCATTGAAGCTGCTAGAGCAGCCCATGCCCATGAATTTATTCTCCGTTTACCTCTGGGCTATGACTCCCTGGTAGGTGAACGTGGCCAGTCTTTATCGGGTGGCGAGCGTCAACGAATCTCGATTGCGCGAGCACTGCTCATTAATCCAGCCATTCTGATTTTGGATGAGGCCACCTCTTCGGTTGATACCACTACTGAAAAAGAAATTCAGAAGGCGCTCGATAACTTAGTCAAAGGCCGCACAACGATTGCAATTGCCCATCGTCTCTCTACCTTGCGCAAGGCAGATCGCTTAGTAGTGTTGGATAAAGGCGAGATTGTGGAGATTGGTACTCATGAGTCTTTGATGGATGCACAAGGTAGCTATTACCAACTCTATCAAGCTCAAATTCGTCAGGCTGCGGAGTTAGTGGAGGGTGGCGCCATAGGTGACACTGTTGAGGAAAGCAACGATGTCCGCCAAGAAGAGTCTTTGCAAGTGATTGCAAAAAATCTTGGGGCAGGGGTGTGATGATGCATACACAGACGTATCAATTAGAGCGTGATGATCTCGGCAGATTAGTGTTCATAGATCAGTCAGGTAAACGCCATGTGGGAATTTACCCCGTGCGCGCTTTTCCGATTACCGCCATTGCGGCAGGAATCAGCCTGATGGATTCCTCTGGTAAGGAGTTGTGCTGGTTTACTGATACTGCATCCATTCCTCAAAACGAACTTGCACTGATTGAAGCGGAATTGGCGACCCGCGAATTTATGCCGGTGATTGAGAAAATTGTGAAGGTCTCTACTTTTGCTACTCCCAGCATCTGGGACATTGAAACTGACCGTGGTCCAACACGCATCCGACTGAAAGGCGAGGAAGATATTCGCCGGATTGCTGGCAATATTCTCTTGATCTCCGATGCCAATGGCTTGCAATTCCTCATCAAGGACTCAACCACCTTGGATAAAGGCAGTAAAAAGCTTTTAGACCGCTTCCGTTAAAATCATCAGTTCAAATCGCCGCTTTAGCTCAGTTGGTAGAGCAGTTCATTCGTAATGAAAAGGTCGCCAGTTCGATTCCGGCAAGCGGCACCACCTAAAATAAGATAAATATTAATTAAATCAAGCACTTAAATGTTTGTGTGCACTCTCTTTTGGGAATTTTCCATGGATTGGCAAGGGAATTTTATTAGGGTTATAATCTAGGTATTAACCCTTAGGAGATTCCAAATGACCCAACTAATCAACATGATTAATCAACTTTTCACAGAAAAGACAGCCGCTGAAAAGCAAGCTCGTCACTATGATTTTGATGGCGCTTATCGCGGCATGTAATTGCTAGTCAAACTAGATTAATTAAAAGCCACCTTCGGGTGGCTTTTTTGTTGCCACTTTTTCTGTTGAGTGATCAAGGGTAATCACTAATCCTGAATTTGGTAATTCTTGATTACTGTCAATACTATCTAGGTTGGATTGATTGAGAATTCATCGTTGTCTTTTGAGTGGCTAGCCCCATTGGTAAAAGCTCTTATAAGTATTAACAGAATAAAAATAGAACATTAGAAGTTGCATAGAAGTAATCACAATTCATGGAGAACAACAAGTGACTAAACCTTGGCATAACCGCTGGGCACAGCTTTTTTTTGGCATCATCTGCATGGGCCTTGTCGCTAATTTGCAATACGCCTGGACTTTATTCGTTAACCCCATTCATGTGAAAACGGATTGGGCCCTTTCTGCAATTCAACTTTCATTCTCCATTTTTATTGTGGTTGAAACATGGCTAGTGCCAGTTGAAGGATGGATGGTAGACAAGTTTGGCCCCAAGATTGTGATCATGATTGGCGCGGTTTTTGCTGGCGCTGGTTGGGTTATGGATAGTATGGCAACTTCTTTAGAGATGCTCTATGCCGCTGCAGTGGTTGCAGGTATTGGCGCTGGTTGCGTTTATGGCACCTGCGTTGGTAATGCGCTCAAATGGTTTCCAGATAAGCGCGGTTTAGCTGCTGGTCTTACTGCCGCTGGTTTCGGTGCTGGTGCTGCAATCACCGTTATTCCCATTGGCAATATGATCATTGCTCAGGGGTACGAGCAAGCCTTCTTCTTCTTTGGTATCGCTCAAGGTGTATTGATTTTCATCTTGGCTTTATTGATGACCAAGCCTACTCCACCAAAAGGCATTCAGGCTGCGCCACGTGTTGTTACTACTAAAGTAGATTACACCGCGGGTCAGATGATTAAAAAGCCACTGTTCTGGTTGATCTATGTGATCTTTGTGGTGGTTGCAGCTGGTGGATTGATGGCAACAGCCCAAATCGGCCCAATTGCAAAAGATTATGGCTTGGCAACTTTACCAATGATGCTCTTTGGTACAACCTTGCCTTTGCTCACCATGACCTTGTCGATCGACAATCTCTGCAATGGTTTCACACGTCCTCTGTGCGGATTTATCTCTGACAAGATTGGCCGTGAGAACACGATGTTTATCGTGTTCACTGGCGAAGGCTTAGCCATGCTCGGTTTGATGAACTATGGCCATGACCCAGTCCTATTCATGACCTTTGCAGCTCTGATCTTTTTGTTCTGGGGCGAGATTTTCTCCATCTTCCCAGCAATCTGCGCAGATACTTTTGGTGTTAAGAATGCGGCTGGTAATGCCGGCACTCTCTACACCGCCAAGGGAACAGCATCTTTAATCGTGCCGTTTGCTTCAGTACTTTCTGCTGGTGGCAACTGGAACACGGTCTTTATAGCGGGGGCAGTAGTGACTATCACCGCAGCCTTTACTGCCAAGTTCATTTTGGCACCAGCCCGCAAGCGCTTTATTGATGCCGCTAATGCACGTGGAACGCCTTAATTGCTTGATTGAGGGGTAAGTAATCAGCAATCAGGGGCCTACGGGCCCCCTGATGCATTTTCGGATAAAATTCTCCCACCATGACATTCCGTAATCGCAAACTTGTTCACTGGATCGCTGCAGCCTCAATCCTGATGAGTGCGCTTGCGCCTGCGATTTCTCAAGCGGTAGTGAAAGGCAATGCTAGTTTCGCCATGGAGGTGTGTTCTACCTCAGGTAGCAAGGCGGTACAAATCCAATCGGACGACTCTAGTCAAGCCGATATCAAAATGCAGTCTTGCCCCTACTGTCTTGCTCATGTCAGTATTACCCCATCATTTGAGAGTGGCATCTTCGTTGATGCTCCTCAAAATTACTCCGTATTTCCAGCGCTTTTCTATCAATCACCCAAGCCACTCGCGAATTGGGTAAGTCCTCCTTCAGCAGCTCCTCCAGTACAAGCCTAAATTAGTCATTAGGGCATAGCATTTGCTATGCATTGGGTAATTCTTGTTGGAGCAGTAAATGAAATTAAAAAAAATAATATTGGCAATGGCGTTTCTTATGCCAGCAGCACAAGTGTTAGCTTGCGCTAGTTGTGGTTGCAGTCTGAATACCGATATTGGTACTCAGGGAATGGGCATGTCTGGTGGTTGGACTCTTGATTTACGGTACGACAATCTGAATCAAAACCAGCTTCGTTCTGGCACTGGAACAATTTCTCAACAACAAGCTGCTAACACGATTAACCCAAAGACAGGACAACCGGCTGAAGTTGAGGGTTTTACACAAAATAATTACGTCACAGCTTCTATGGATTACAACAATGGTGAGGAGTGGGGTGCGACTGTCATTCTTCCTTACATAATGCGTACACATATGACTTACGGGTCGGATACTGTAGTTGGTGATGGAACCGGTTGGCCAACGGGCGCCAATGGCTATAGCTCCCAGACTAATGGCATTGGCGACATGAAAATCATTGGCCGCTACTTTGGTTTTGCTGAACAAAAGGACTGGGGTATTCAGTTTGGGGTTAAGTTACCAACTGGAAGTAATTCCCAAACCGTTACTGGAAATAGCGGCACAACTCAAGCAGTCGATCCTGGGCTTCAGTTGGGTACAGGCTCAACGGATGCGATTCTGGGAGTATATAAATTTGGCCTCATTCCTCAAGCAGAAAGCTGGGGCTATTTTGCTAATGTCCAATATCAGGCGGCAGTAAAGCCAACGAATGTTCCATCGAATATTGCGGCTCTAAATAGTGGAACTGGGGCATCCTCCTATCGTCCAGGTAATGCTCTTAATGTTAACTTGGGTACTAACTATCAAGGCTGGGATAAATGGATACCAACATTGCAGTTCAATTATCTTTATAAGACTGCTGATAGTGGAACTGCTGCAGATACCTGGGCCACGGGCGGTACTTTGCTATATGCAACTCCCGGCCTTCTTTATCAGCTGACTTCGGAAACCCAGGTTTATGGGAACGTCCAATTACCTGTGTATCAGAATTTAAACGGTATTCAGGTGGCGCCGAGTTTCATTGCATCAATGGGTGTGCGGGTGCGCTTCTGACTATTGAGCGTTCAGTAGTGGTGTAACAAGTTCTTCAAGAAGTTTGGTGTCGACAGTGGCATCGCCCTTCATACCATTCTTCCTGAGGATGCCATTTTTATCAATAATGAAAGTACTCGGAATACGCCAGATTCGCCCGTAGTCTGAGTAATCCATTTGTTTTTTCTCGGCAAACAGAAAAGAATAATTTCGCATGATTTGTTTTGCTTGTTCCATATCTGAAGGTTTATCCATTGTGATCGCCAGGACCTCAAATCCTTTGGATTTATTCTTTTTCAGAAAGGCTTCGATAGCCGGCATTTCTTCGCGGCAGGGCTCACACCAACTTGCCCAAAAATTGACTAAGACCACTTTGCCTTTATTGGCTTGGAGCGAGAAGGGCTTGCCATCAATCAGTGTTCCTTCTATATTGGGTGCGGGCTGGCCGACTTCAATTGCAGCAAGCGCATTATTCGCTAGAGCAGAAATGAGCAATATAAAAAGAATTTGATAGACGCGTTTCATTTGTATGAGTATTTCATGAAATTCCATTTAAGGAGAAGGTAATGATAAAGAATCAAACAGGCTGGCTATTCAGCATTGCGTTAATGGCTTTGGCTGGGAGCATCCAGGCACAGGAAGCCAAAGTAGGCTCTATCAAGATTGAGAATGCCTATGTTCGTGCTACCGCACCAGGACAACCCGCTGCCGGCGCTTTTATGAAGATTGACAATAGTGGCGCTGCAGATCAATTGGTTTCTGCCAGCTCTCCTGCAGCTGGCGAAGTACAACTGCACCAAATGTCGATGGAAGGTAATGTGATGAAGATGGGACAGGTTAAAGATATCGCTGTCCCAGCTAACGGCTCGGTTGATCTCAAACCCGGCGGCTATCACATCATGCTGATGAATATCAAAGCACCATTGAAGGCGGGTGAAACTGTGCCAGTCAAACTCAAGTTTGCTAAGGCGGGTGAGGTGGAGGTGAAGTTGCCGGTTAATGCGGTTGGCAGTGGCATGAATATGCACTAAGTCATTCAAACCTAGTGATGAAAAAAGCCCCTATTGCTAGGGGCTTTTCTTTTGCTGATCAGGCAATCAACTTAGAGATCTAAATCGAGATCGGTGACAGCTCCTTTACTAGCAGTGCTGGCTAAGCTGGCATATTTCGCTAGCAGGCCACGGGTGTAGCGTGGCTTGGGTTTTTTCCAAGCAGCGCGACGTCTGGCAATTTCTTCTTCACTAACATTGAGCTGAATCAGTAGCTGGTGTGCGTCAATCGTAACTGAATCACCTTCCTCAATTAGAGCAATCGTGCCACCGACGTAAGCCTCAGGAGCAACGTGACCTACGACCATACCCCAGGTGCCACCAGAGAAGCGACCGTCAGTGATGAGGCCCACGGTTTCGCCCAAACCTTGCCCGACAAGAGCGGAGGTAGGAGCGAGCATCTCGCGCATGCCAGGACCACCTTTAGGACCCTCGTAGCGGATGACAACAACATCACCATCCTTAATCTTCTGCGCCATGATGGCTTTCATCGCATCATCTTCAGAATCAAACACGCGTGCAGGACCAGTAATGGAGGGGTTCTTTAAGCCGGTGATCTTCGCTACGCAACCTTCAGGGGAAATATTTCCTTTTAGGATGGCTAAGTGACCTTGCTTATACATGGGGTTATCTAAAGTACGAATCACTTTTTGATCAGCGCGGGGTACCGAAGGAACATCTTTTAATACTTCTGCAATAGTCTTACCAGTAATCGTCATGCAATCACCATGCAAGAGTCCACCATCGAGCAAAATCTTCATGACCTGGGGAATGCCACCGGCTTCATGCAAATCGGTAGCCAAATATGTACCAGATGGTTTCATATCGACAATCACTGGTACGCGTTTACGAATTCTTTCAAAGTCATCAATCGACCAATCAATCTCAGCTGCACTGGTGATTGCCAGGTAATGCAGAACGGCATTGGTTGAGCCACCGACTGCCATGATCAAGCTAACCGCATTCTCAATCGATTTTTTGGTGATGATGTCACGCGGACGCAGATTGTTTTTAATAGCCTCTACCAATACACGCGCAGACTCCGCGGCGCTGACCACCTTCTCTTCATCGACGTTAGACATCGTGGAAGAGTAGGGCAGGCTCATGCCCAATGCTTCAAAGGAGGAGCTCATGGTGTTAGCGGTATACATACCACCGCAAGAGCCGCTACCTGGGCAAGCATGCTGCTCTACGCCTTTGAGATCCTCTTCGCTTAAGCGTCCTGATGTGAATTCACCAACGGCCTCGAAAGCAGAAACAATATTGAGTTCCTTGCCTTTGAAATGACCAGGCTTAATCGTTCCGCCATAAACATAAATCGCAGGCACATTGGTACGCGCGATTGCCATCATGCCGCCGGGCATATTTTTATCGCAGCCACCAATGACAACTACGCCATCCTGCCAAAGCCCATTTACACAGGTCTCAATGCTATCGGCAATCACTTCGCGCGAGATGAGGGAGTATTTCATACCCTCGGTGCCCATACCAATTCCGTCAGAGACGGTTGGTGTACCAAATACCTGGGCTTTTGCGCCAGCCTCTTCGAGAGCCATGATGGCAGCGTCTGCCAGCTTTTGCAGGCCGCTATTGCAAGGGGTAATCGTGGAGTGGCCGTTCGCAACGCCTACCATGGGTTTGGAAAAGTCTTTTTCCTGATAACCCATCGCGTAATACATGGAACGGTTCGGAGCACGTGCTACTCCCTCGGTTACGTGGCTTGAGCGTTCGTTAAGACGTTTCATCTGCTAAGTACTCCAAAAGTAATATTTGCTGAATTTGTAAAGGCTCTATTGTGCCGTGAGATCAGGGTGAACCAGTATATTGCAGTGCAACATACTGGTTCAGGGACCATCGCGTTCGCCATAAGCCATATACAACCTAGGGCTACTTATAAATGCAACAAAATTGGAATACAGTACTCTAATTCCACACCTTTTAGTCGATGATCGCGAAAGTGAAGAACGCTATTCCAGAAATTCGTAAAGAAGCTTTTGTGAAGGCTCGTGAAGCCCTCGGCATGAGTGTGCAAGACTTATCTGGCAGAGTGTGCTTATCTGTTCGCCAAGTTCAACAGATTGAGAGTGGTGAGCAAGGCTCCTTCTACAGTTCCAATATTAAATTTACAGCAGCTAAAAAAGTTGCAGAAATTCTGAAGCTCACCCCAGAAGAAGCGTTTGATTTTGGCGATCTAGTCTCCGTTTTACCAGTTACTAAACAGCCCGAGCCTACAGTTGCAGTGAAGTTGGAGGAAACCCCCGCGCCAACGGTAAAAACACCAAAGCCTTCTGAAAGTAAATCTCCTAAAGTGAAAAATCGTTTAGCGCTGCTTGGCTTAGTTGCGATCGCTGGGTTTGCCTTTGTGAGTTTGCGACCGAGTTTATTTGGTGTAAATAGTGAGACTGCACAAACCCCTGCTCAAGAGGTGAAGGCAGAAGTCGTATCCCCTGCTGAACCAGTTCCTCCATCGGCGCCAGAAAAAATGGCGGAGACTGCTCCAGCGCCTACTACCTCAGCAACCCCGCCCGCAGCTTCATCTGCAGCTCCAAGTACGGCGCTAGCCAATGCTTCTGCTGAATGTCCTGTAGCGGATACCAATGTTGTTAGTTTTAAAACTGATGCACCCAAGAAATCAGCTGATATGGTTTATCTCGTCGCCAAGAATGCGCAAGTCGTTTGTGTGGTGGATGCTTCTGGCGTCAGTCAGACCAAGCAACTCCAGGCGGGCGTGGGTGCGAGCGTTTATGGCAAGGCCCCCTTCAAGATCTTGACTGCTGGTTTGAACCAAGTGGATTTGTACTTTCAGGGGGTGAAAGTCCGTCCCAACAATGCTACGGGCAATACGATCTTGCTAGAACCTGCACCGCTGAATTTAGTAAAAAACTCAACTGATTCAGAGCTGCGTTAAGTAAAGCAGCAGTTTTTATACTGCCGCTTCACCTGTCTCGCCAGTCCGAATGCGGATGGTGTGATCAATCGGAATCACAAAAATCTTACCATCACCAATTTTGCCGGTATGTGCTGCTTTGGTAATTGCCTCGAGGGTAGCTTCCAATTTATCACTGGCAACCACCACTTCAATTTTGATCTTGGGTAAAAAATCCACTTGGTATTCTGCGCCGCGATAGAGTTCGGTGTGACCTTTTTGACGACCAAAACCTTTGACTTCAGTAGTGGTGATGCCGCTGACGCCGACTTCAGCAAGTGCTTCACGAACTTCTTCGAGTTTGAAGGGTTTAATAATGGCAGTAATGAGTTTCATAGATCCTCCGGTGTGATTTCATCATACTCATAAGAGCTGAGATTGCCAATCGTGTTTGACAGTAATAAGTCAGTGCTATTTAGGCTCTAAATTGTGAGGTAATAGGGTAGCGCCAGTCGCGCCCAAATGCACGGGTAGTCACCCGAACCCCTGGCGGCGCTTGGCGGCGCTTGTATTCATTAAGCTTAATGAGGCGGGTTACTTTTTCAACGCTTTCTGGATCAAAACCTGCGGCGATGATTTGGGCAATAGATTGGTTTTGCTCCATATAGCGCTCTAAGATCCCATCCAATACTTCATAAGATGGCAGGCTATCTTGATCGGTTTGATCAGGGCGCAATTCTGCAGAGGGCGCACGAGTCAAAATGCGTTCTGGAATGTCTGCCTGAATATGATTGCGATAAGCACATAGACGATAGACCAGAGTCTTGGCAATATCTTTAATCACAGCAAAGCCACCAGCCATATCGCCGTAAAGCGTGCAGTAGCCTACGGCCATTTCACTCTTGTTACCGGTAGTGAGAACAAGTCTGCCTGTTTTATTGGAGAGTGCCATCAAGAGAGTGCCGCGGACTCGTGCCTGAATATTTTCTTCGGTTGCATCGGGTTTCATGCCTTTGAATTGGGCAGCAAGTGCATGCTCTAAGGCATCGACGGATCCGCTAATCGGAATTTCATCGTATTGCACGCCCAAGTTCTGAGCAAGTGCTCGAGCATCAACCCAGGAGATCTCTGCGGTATAGCGTGAGGGCATCATCACGGCCCGGACTTGATCTGCACCCAAAGCGTCTACTGCAATCGCAAGGACGAGGGCAGAGTCTACGCCGCCTGATAAACCAATGATGGCGCCAGGAAAATGATTCTTATGAACATAATCCCGTACGCCTAAAACCAAGGCTTGATAGGCTTGTGCTTCGATGCTTAGTGATGGAGTGATCTTACCTAGCTCTAAATCATGAGCTGCATTCATTTTGACAAAACCTAAACCCGTTTCAAACTGCGGCATGGCCATTACGAGCTCACCCTGAGAGTTGAGTGCAAATGAGCCACCGTCAAAGACCAATTCATCTTGGCCGCCTACTGAGTTCAAATAAATGAGGGGCATGTGGGTCAGCGCAATATGTTGACGCAATACCTTAATCCGTAAAGTTTCCTTATCGAGGTGATAAGGAGAGGCGTTGGCCACCAATAGGATTTGTGCTCCTGCAGCGTGAGCCTGTTGTGCTGGACCAGCATGCCATGCGTCTTCACACAGAATCAGTCCAAAACGAACGCCATCGACTTCAAATACACAAGGCTGATTACCCGGTGTGAAATAACGTACCTCATCAAAGACTTCATGATTGGGTAATTCTTGTTTGGCATAGCATGCTATGACTTTGCCATTACGCAGAACCGATGCCGAGTTTTGTAAGCCCTGCGAAGACTTTTGTGGATGTCCCACAACGACGGTGAGATCAGCAAACTGCGCCAACAATTTTGTAAGCTCTTGCAAAGTCTGCTCACAGGCCTCAATGAAAGCAGGGCGGAGCAATAAATCTTCAGGGGGGTAACCCGTTAGCGAGAGCTCTGGAGTCAGCAATAAAGTTGCGCCTTGAGTAAAGGCGTCTTTAGCAGCTTGAAGAATGAGCTCAGCGTTACCCTCTAAATCACCCAAGAGTGGGTTGATTTGGGCGAGGGCAATTGTTCCTGAGCTCACTCCAATGGCAAGTTAGCCTTAGGCTGACTTGTTTTCCTTGTTATAGCGCTCAATGCCTTCAAGAATTTCTTGATGGGCATCAGCAACACCGCCCCAGCCTTGTACCTTGACCCATTTCCCTTTTTCTAGATCTTTATAGTGCTCAAAGAAGTGTTGGATTTGGTTTAAGCGCAGTGGATTGATATCTTCAGGCTTTTGCCAATGGGTATAGATCGGCAGAATCTTATCTTCGGGAACGGCCAACAATTTGGCATCTTGACCAGCCTCATCTTCCATTTTCAGAAGACCAATGGCACGGCAGCTCACGACCACACCAGGAATCAGTGGGAAGGGGGTAATGACGAGAACGTCAACTGGATCTCCGTCACCTGCAATGGTTTTATTGATATAACCATAGTTGCAGGGATAGTGCATTGCAGTACCCATGAAGCGGTCTACAAAAATTGCGCCACTCTCTTTATCGACCTCATATTTAATTGGATCGGCATTCATCGGAATTTCAATAATGACGTTGAAACTCTCGGGGATTCTCTTGCCAGGCTTGACCTTGTCTAAACTCATAAATACTCCAATTAAAGATTAGTAAATACCCTGATCTTATCAAACTAGCAAAGTCATAATTCTGTTAGATACTGATGCAGCTTATTGACTCTGAGCAAAAGCCTTAAAAATCAGGTTCCGATAGGCGCAAGTAACAAAACAAATCAACTTTAGGGAGTTCAAGCATGAGTAATGTCACTTTAGGCTTGTATTTTGCCTTAGCGTGCGGTGTGATAGCCGTGATTTACGGTTTTGTGATGCGCGGCTGGATTTTGCGCCAAAGCACTGGTAATGCCAAGATGGTGGAGATTGCTGAAGCCATTCAACTTGGTGCAGCAGCCTATTTAGCGCGTCAATATAAAACCATTGCGATCGTCGGAATTATTCTCACGGCACTGATTGTCTTTTTCCTTGATATTGCGACTGCCATCGGTTTTGTGGTTGGCGCAGTCCTTTCAGGGGCCTGCGGATTTATTGGTATGAATGTTTCAGTCAAGGCCAATGTCCGGACCGCACAAGCGGCCACTATTGGTATGAATGAAGCGCTCAATGTTGCCTTCAAGGGCGGCGCTATTACTGGTATGTTGGTCGTGGGCCTCGGTTTGCTTGGTGTAGGCCTCTTCTTTATGTTCCTCGTTTCGATTGGAGCAGGTAGAGATCTGAACGCTGTATTGCATCCTTTGATTGGATTAGCCTTCGGTTCTTCTTTGATTTCGATCTTTGCCCGTTTAGGTGGAGGCATCTTTACTAAAGGTGCAGACGTTGGCGCTGACTTGGTTGGCAAGGTGGAAGCCGGTATTCCGGAGGATGATCCCCGTAATCCAGCAGTGATCGCTGATAACGTCGGCGATAACGTGGGTGACTGCGCTGGCATGGCGGCTGACTTATTTGAGACCTATGCAGTGACACTCATTGCAACCATGGTACTCGGCGCCTTGATGGTGACTGGCGCTCCGATTGCGGCCATTATTTATCCATTGGTATTGGGCGGAATTTCTATTCTGGCTTCGATCATTGGTTGCTCTTTTGTAAAAGCTTCGCCTGGGATGAAGAATGTCATGCCTGCTTTATATAAAGGCTTGATTATTGCTGGCGTGCTTTCTTTGATTGCCTTCTACTTCGCAACCAACTACATCATGCCGGATGACTCTTTGGGCATTCCTGGTAGTCAGTGGCGTTTGTTTGGCAGCACAGCAGTCGGCTTAGTCTTAACTGCAGCCTTGGTTTGGATTACTGAGTACTACACCGGTACCCAATACAAGCCCGTTCAGCATATTGCTGAAGCCTCTACCAAAGGTCATGGCACCAACATCATCGCTGGTCTTGGTATTTCCATGAAATCTACTGCCTACCCAGTGCTATTTGTATGTGCCGCAATTTTTGCTGCCTACTATTTGGCTGGTATTTATGGCATTGCCGTAGCAGCGACTGCAATGTTATCGATGGCAGGCATCGTGGTTGCACTGGATGCCTATGGTCCGATTACCGATAACGCGGGTGGTATTGCAGAGATGGCAGGCTTGCCACAATCGGTACGCGACATCACCGATCCATTGGATGCGGTTGGTAATACCACTAAAGCAGTGACCAAAGGCTATGCGATTGGATCTGCTGGCTTAGCGGCCTTAGTCCTCTTTGCCGATTACACCCATGCGCTAGAAGCCATTGGTCAACAGGCCTCATTTGATCTTTCCAATCACATGGTGATCATTGGCCTCTTTATTGGCGGCATGATTCCGTACTTGTTTGGCGCGATGGCGATGGAAGCGGTAGGGCGTTGTGCTGGTGCGGTGGTGGAGGAAGTGCGCCGTCAGTTCCGTGATATCCCTGGAATCATGGAGGGCACATCCAAGCCTGAGTACGGCAAAGCAGTTGACATGCTGACCTCTGCAGCCATCAAAGAAATGATCGTGCCATCATTGCTCCCCGTAGTTGCCCCGATTCTGGTGGGATTGATTCTCGGACCCGCTGCATTAGGTGGGCTCTTGATGGGTACGATTGTGACAGGCCTATTCGTCGCCATCTCCATGTGTACTGGTGGCGGTGCTTGGGATAACGCTAAGAAATATATTGAAGAAGGTCATTTTGGTGGCAAAGGTTCCGAAGCTCACAAAGCTGCGGTGACTGGCGACACGGTTGGTGATCCTTACAAAGATACCGCTGGCCCTGCAGTTAATCCATTAATCAAGATCATCAACATCGTGGCGCTGCTCATCGTGCCTTTGTTGCCAATGGTGCATTAATGCAATTCGCTTGACTCACCACTGTGTGAGTGGCAAAAGAAAACGCCTAGCAATGCTAGGCGTTTCTCTTGATAGAAGCTGAGTGATTATTCAAGCGTCTCTAAATAGCGCTGCGCATCTAATGCCGCCATACAGCCAGTACCTGCACTGGTAATAGCTTGACGATAAATGTGGTCTTGCACGTCACCTGCAGCAAATACGCCAGGAATATTGGTTGCAGTTGCATTCCCTGTCAAACCTGAGTGGGTCTGGATGTAACCATTGTTCATATCTAACTGACCAATAAAGAGTTCAGTATTGGGTTTATGTCCAATCGCAATGAATGCACCCATCACTGGAATATCTTCAGTGCTGCCATCGGCTTTTTTGATTCTGACGCCAGTGACCCCTTTGTCATCGCCCAAGACTTGCTCGAGGGTGGAATTGAGTTTGAGTTCTACTTTGCCCTCAGCAACTTTCGCCATTAAGCGATCATTCAAAATCGGCTCAGCACGGAATTTATCGCGACGATGAATCACGGTGACCTTCTTGGCAATGCCGGTGAGATAGAGCGCCTCTTCGACTGCAGTATTGCCACCACCAACGACGCACACATCTTGATTGCGATAGAAAAAGCCATCACAAGTTGCGCATCCCGATACCCCTTTGCCCATAAATTCTTCTTCGCTGGGTAAGCCAAGATATTGAGCGGAGGCACCGGTACAAATAATCAGGGCGTCGCAGGTATAAGTGCCAGAGTCGCCAACCAAGCGGATGGGTTTCTCCGACAGGGCTGCTGCATGGATATGGTCAAAGATGATTTCGGTATTGAAATGCTCGGCATGCTTCAAAAAGCGGTCCATCAGCTCTGGGCCCTGAACCCCATTGGGATCGGCTGGCCAGTTCTCGACATCAGTTGTGGTCATCAATTGACCCCCCTGGGCTAGGCCAGTAATGAGGGTAGGCTTGAGATTGGCTCGGGCCGCATAAACCGCTGCGGTATACCCTGCAGGGCCAGATCCGAGAATAAGAACTTTGGAGTGTTTTGGATTATTAGTAGTCATATTCAAATTATAGGTTTGCTTGTTTACAATCGGTGGAACATGGCAAGAACCGCATATCCAAAGCCTCAGAAATCCCTACCCCCTGATAACATGGGGCCAGGCCGGATGCCCCGCCTCCTGATGGAGATCCGCTGGTTCATTTCACTGGGCCTATGCCTGGGTTTATTGGCTATTTTGCTAACCTATTCCAAGGCAGACCCCGCTTGGTCGCACGCCAGTTTTGAAACCCCCCGCAATCTGGGAGGCCGCTTTGGTGCCTATATTGCCGATTTAATGCTCTATATTTTTGGCATCTCCGCCTTTTGGTGGGTAGTCCTATTTGGTCGGCGCGTCCTAAACGGCTGGAAAGAGCTCTGGAGTATTCCTCTGCCGCCAGATCCAAACGCTAAACCGGATTCGATCCTGATGCGCTGGTTGGGCTTTGGCATCACATTAGTGAGCAGTATGGGCTTGGAATCTATTCGTTTGCATTCGTTGTCCTGGCAGTTGCCAAGACCCCCCGGCGGGATCTTGGGTGAGCTGATTGGCGATCCCTTACAAATGGCGCTGGGCTTTACTGGCGCAACCCTGATTTTGTTGTTTGGACTCTTTGCAGGACTCTCTTTATTCTTGCATTTCTCATGGTTGGATGTTGCAGAAAAAGTCGGTCGTTTTGCCGAGCTCAGTTACCACCGGATTCGTGAGCGACGCCAAACTCAGGAAGATCGTAAATTGGGTGAAGCTGCTGCTGAAGAGCGCGAAGAATTCGTAGAGGAGTTTCGTGGCCGTGTAGTTGAGGCTGCACCCGTCCAGATTGTGCGAGCTCCGATTGAGATTCCCAAAAGCTCCCGGGTGGAGCGTGAGAAACAGCAACCACTCTTTGTGGATATTCCAGATTCAGAGTTGCCACCCTTGGCATTGCTTGATCCTGTTCCTGAGGCAAAAGAAACCATCTCTGCTGATGTGCTGGAATTTACTTCCCGTTTGATCGAGCGCAAGCTGGCAGAATTTAATGTCGAGGTGAAAGTCATTGCTGCTTACCCCGGCCCGGTAGTCACTCGTTACGAGATTGATCCGGCGGTGGGCGTGAAGGGCAGTCAGATCGTTAACCTCTCGCGTGACTTAGCCCGTTCACTCGGCGTAGTGAGTATGCGGGTTGTCGAAACCATTCCAGGTAAAACCTGCATGGCTTTGGAATTACCTAATCCAACACGTCAATCGGTTTACCTGTCTGAGATTCTGACTTCGCAGGTTTATAACGATAACCACTCTTTACTCACCTTGGCTCTCGGTAAAGACATCTCGGGCAGCCCGATGGTGGCTGACTTGGCTAAGATGCCGCACTGTTTGGTAGCCGGTACCACCGGTGCTGGTAAGTCAGTGGGTATCAATGCCATGATTCTGTCCTTGCTCTTCAAGGCAAAGCCTGACGAAGTACGCTTGATCATGATTGATCCCAAGATGTTGGAGATGGCGATGTACGACAAGATTCCACATCTGCTATGCCCAGTAGTCACAGATATGAAGCATGCCTACAACGCCCTCAATTGGGCGGTGGTGGAGATGGATCGTCGTTACAAACTCATGAGTAAGTTTGGTGTGCGTAATCTCGCAGGCTTTAATAAGAAGATTGCTGAAGCTGAGGAGAAAGGTGAGAAGCTCACCAATCCATTTAGCTTGACCCCAGAGGATCCAGAGCCCATCTACAAAGCACCTGTCATCGTGATTGTGATCGATGAGTTGGCAGACCTCATGATGGTTTCTGGCAAAAAGATTGAAGAATTGATTGCGCGGATTGCTCAAAAGGCGCGTGCGGCAGGTATTCACTTGGTATTAGCAACACAACGTCCTAGCGTCGATGTGATTACGGGCTTGATTAAAGCCAACGTACCAACGCGAATTTCCTATCAAGTGAGCAGCAAGATTGATAGTCGAACCATTTTGGATCAGCAGGGCGCTGAAGCTCTCTTAGGTATGGGCGATATGCTGTATATGGCTCCAGGTACCGGTTTGCCGATTCGGGTCCATGGTGCTTTTGTATCGGATGATGAGGTGCATCGGGTAGTGGAATGGCTCAAAGAGAAGGGCGAGCCCAACTATATTGAGGGTGTTCTCGAAGGCGCTGATGAATCTAATATGGATGTCCTTGGCGGTGGCGGTAGTGGAGAAGCCGATCCTTTGTACGACCAAGCCGTTGCTATCGTTCTAGAAAACAAACGTGCTTCGATCTCATTAGTGCAACGCCATTTACGCATTGGGTACAACCGCGCTGCTCGCCTGCTTGAGGATATGGAAAAAGCCGGCTTGGTATCGAAGATGAGCGGTAGCGGTAACCGTGAAATCCTGATGCGCGCTCCCGAGTAAAGAGATCCCTTGTTCAAAATCATTTCAGCAGTATTTCTTGCGGCAGTATGCGCTTCTGCCAATGTGTATGCAGATGATTCCGCTGCGGATCAACTCCGTCAATTTGTGCGCAACTCCAAAACTGCTGAAGGGGATTTTGTGCAGCAACAACTCCGCACTCCTCGTGGTGATGAGCCCAAAGATAAAGGGTTAAAAGTAGTGCGCCAAACCCAAGGTCATTTTGTATTTCAGCGTCCCGGGCGTTTTATTTGGGATACACAAAAACCGTATGAGCAAAAACTGATTGCCGATGGCAAGCAACTCATTTTGTGGGATAAAGATTTAAACCAAGCTACCTTCAGACCGAGCGGTCAGGCACTAGCAACGACTCCAGCAGCCATTCTGTTTGGCGAAACTTCCCTCGATCAACACTTTGATTTAATCGAAGGGCAAGAACGCCTCGGCATGAAATGGGTCGACCTGCAGCCTAAGAAAGATCCCAATACCAAAGGTGGTGACTTGCCGTATACGAAGATTTCTATTGGCATGGTCGAGGGTTTGCCAAAGGCGCTAGAGCTGACCGATGGCTTGGGTAGCGTGGTTTTAGTGACCCTGAGCCAAATTCAGCTCAATATCAACATTGCCCCCAGTCGCTTTGTGTTTAAGCCGCCCCAAGGCGCTGAGGTCTTGCGCTTAAACTAGAGCCTGGTGAGGCTATCAAGACTAATAAGATAAATTCAGTATTTAAAGATCGTAAAAAATGATTGATCCCCAATTACTTCGTAAAGATATTGCTTCAGTAGAGGCGCGCTTACTAGCGCGTAAATTTAAGCTCGATGTTGAGAAATTCAACACCCTAGAAACAGAGCGCAAGTCTTTGCAAACCCGTACCGAAGAATTACAAGCCAAACGCAATCAATTGGCAAAAGCTATTGGTATGAAAAAAGGTAAGGGTGAAGATGCCGCTGCGGAGTTGGCAGAAGCAAGTCAAGTCAACGCGGACATGGAGGCGGGCGCTGGCCGTTTAGCCATTCTGCAAGCCGAAATTGCGGACTTCCTCATGGGTATTCCGAACTTACCCGATGAGAGTGTTCCAGCAGGCAAGGACGAAACTGAGAACCAAGAAGTCAAACGTTGGGGACAAGAACCTATTTTTGATTTTGAGATTAAAGACCACGTGGATCTCGGCGCACCTTTAGGTTTGGACTTTGAAGTCGCAGCCAAAATTAGCGGCTCTCGCTTTGTGGTGCTGAAGGGTTCGATTGCGCGATTGCATCGTGCCTTAGCGCAGTTCATGCTCGATACCCATACCACTCAGCATGGCTACCAAGAGATCTATACACCCTATATGGTCAATGCTGCATCGATGCGTGGTACTGGTCAGTTACCGAAGTTTGAAGAAGATCTCTTCAAAGTACCCAGAAAAATGGGTGGTGCCCAATCAGCAGAAGGTGGCGAAGAAGAGCGTATTGAAAACTTTTACCTCATTCCGACAGCTGAAGTGCCCGTCACCAATTTAGTCCGCGATGAAATCGTCAATGCTGATCACTTACCAATGAAGTATGTTGCCCATACCCCTTGCTTTAGATCGGAAGCCGGTAGTTATGGTCGAGATGTGCGCGGCATGATTCGGCAACATCAGTTTGACAAAGTAGAGTTAGTACAAATTGCTAAACCGCAAGATTCGATGCAAGCGCTTGAAGAGCTCACAGGTCATGCCGAGAAAATCCTGGAACTGCTGGAGTTGCCCTACAGAAAAGTATTGCTCTGCACTGGCGATATGGGATTCGGTAGTACTAAGACTTACGATCTGGAAGTATGGGTCCCCTCACAAGGCGCTTATCGAGAAATTAGCTCTTGCTCCAATATGGGCGACTTTCAAGCAAGACGGATGCAAGCGAGATTTAAAGATGGTCAAGCAAAGCCTGAATTAGTCCACACTCTAAACGGCTCTGGCCTCGCGGTAGGTAGGGCGTTAGTGGCTTTGCTCGAGAACAAACAACAAGTGGATGGCAGTATCGCCATTCCTAAGGCATTGCAGCCATATTTGGGTAATCAGGTCATTCTGAAGCCAATCTTCTAGAGAATCCCCCAAAAGCTATAATTGCCCTTCGGTTCGGAGAGGTGGCAGAGTGGTCGAATGTACCTGACTCGAAATCAGGCGTAGGGTCAAACCTACCGAGGGTTCGAATCCCTCCCTCTCCGCCAAGTCAATAGGCATTACAAGGGTTTGTAGAGATACAACAGCTTTGTTACCAAAATCGTTACCAAAAACCACCTTCGGGTGGTTTTTTGCTTTTGCTCTTAAAGTGAGCTACTGGGTTGAACTGTAACGGCGACATTTAGCATATGGTCAGCCCCTCCGTGTATAACACCCCGAATTGGAGATACATCAGCATAATCCCTTCCTTGAGCAAGGCAAACGTAATCCTCGCCCGGGGTTTCATAACCCCAACGGTTATTAGTGGGATCAAGATCGCACCATAATCCCTCAGAGAGGTTGCCATTCGCATCAATGCTGGGGACGTAAATTGAAGCCCAGGCATGCGATGCATCGCCGCCAATCAGTCGCGCTTGACCTGGCGGTGGATTGGTTAGGATGTAGCCACTAATATATTTGGCTGGCAAGCCAATGCTTCTTAATGAGGCAATTAGGATATGGGCAAAATCCTGACATACACCTTCGCGCTTATTTAATGCGTCTAGTGCTGGTGTGCCTATATCGGTACTTTTACTCACGTATTGAAATTCACTGTAGATGCGTTGAGTCAAATCAATAGCCGCATCTAGTATCGGCCTACCTGCGGTGAAATTTGTCCTGGCAAATTCGGCAAACTCTGGACGTAAGGCAACAAATGGCGAGGTAAATAAAAATTCAGACGCAGAATCCCATTTGGCATTGGAGTGATAGCGAAAATATTCCCTTACCGCTTCCCAGGGTGGCGTATTTTCAGGTTTAGGGCCCATGCGAATATTGCTACTCGTTTTTATTAATGATTTAGCAGTAATGGTCAGTTCACTATGTCTATTTTGTAGCGAGAAGAAGGTGCAAATATTTCCATAATGATCGGTACTTTCTTCTCTCCAGGCTGGCTGAGGATTTACCTCAATTTCAGTTTTTAAAACTTGTTGAGAACCTAAATTTGCTAGCTTGAGATGGGCAAAGTGCTGCGCGATCTCCACGCTAGGATCATATAAATAGTGTGTGTTGTGTGTAATTTCTAGAAGCATGGCGATTTATATTTGCACGCTGTATGCATTGGCCTTAATCAAATTGAAGTAGCGAGCACTGATTTCATCCGAAACACTCCAGGCAGATTGAGAAACCTGCGCAAGACAGTAGCGTAAATCAGTGAAATTCCCAGAAGCATCCGCTGTAGATATTTTATAAAGATCATAATCAAGAAGATTCGTTACGCTACGAGCAAGTTCGTCTGGATTATTGCGTTCAGTTCCTGCTAATTTAGATAATCGAGCGCGTAGCGCCTTACTAACCCAGGCAAGAGAACGCGGATTTTCATCATCCATCACCAATAGACTCAAGAGAGGGGCAATTTCACGACTTTGTTGATGTTGGGCATGAAAGGTAATGGTGCTATCAAATAGATTGAGCAGTGCTGTGTAGCCTGAGCTATCAACATTAGGGTTAAAGAGCAGCCCCATCTCAATAGCAGAGTCTAAAACTGTTGTAAGAAAAGAGAGGCGCTCAATATGCCTCCCAATAGATAGAAGTTGCCAGCCATCATCACGCGTCATTCGGTCAGTTTGCGCTCCAGTAATGGCGGCTAGAGAGCTACTTGCTTGTTTTAAGGCATCAATGGCAAGAGAAGAAGAGAAGTCATGAAAATTGGAAGCCTTTTGACAATCTTTTTGGAAGTTCTCTATACAGTGATTGATGGTACTCCATTGTTCTGGAGAAAGTCTTTCTCGAACATTTGAAGCGGTTCGCTTCATGGCGCTTAGGTTATATCCAACACTTGTTACATTTTCGCTGGCATTAAGAGAATTGATTAAGGTTCTTTCAAAAATTCGGTGGCGGATATCGCCTTGATCGAAGTGGCTCGGTACACCCTCAGGTACTAGGCCGTATAAGTTACAAAGTCTTTCTAACCAAGACCATAAAGGGCGAGAAGGGGTGTACTCACTATTGATATTTTCTAAATACAGCTTAGCAAGTCGTAATATATTTTCACTACGTTCAGTGTATCGACCAAACCAATACAGATTCTCTGCCGCTCGGCTAGTTACCATGCGTTTCCGTATCACTATTTCTTTTGTCGGGTTTGCTTGATGCGATTGCTGTTCTGTTATAGGGTTTTGATAATTGGTTTGTACCCAAACATCTGCACTACTACCGCCCCTTTGCATTGATGCAATACCTGAATTATTGCCTGCAATTCGTGCAAGCCCACCAGGAAGAACTTGCCAGCCATCGGAGCTATTGCTTAGTGCGAATACACGCAACATATAAGAGTGCGGCTCAATCAGCGAAGCATCATTAAGGTTAAAAGCATTGAGCCAGGTTGGCATTTGCGCCAGGGGAATATAAGTTTGTACCGTGTGCTCGTCCGGTTGCCGCGTAATTCTGCCAACCCATTCATCTAGTTGAGCTTGGCTAAGGTCCCCACCTAAAGCGGACTCATAATTCTGATGGCCACTGCCATTAGGATAGGTTGGTTTAATAGCGCCATTACGTAAGTTGGGGATTGCAGCATCTAGGGCCGCTCTCTCACCACACCACCATGTATCCATAGCGGGTAACTGAATTTGCTCCCCAAGCAACCGTTCGCTAATAGCAGGCAAAAAGCCGAGCAATGCTGGAGACTCAAGAAAAGCGGATCCAGGTGCATTGGCTAATATCACATTGCCTGCACGAATTACTTGCAAGAGACCAGGAACGCCTAATGTTGAGTCAGCGCGCAACTCTAGTGGGTCTAAGAATTCATCATCTAGGCGCTTAAGCAAAATATCGACAGGTTCTAAGCCGCGCACCGTTTTCAAATACAAGCGCTGATCACGTGCAGTTAGGTCTCCACCCTCAACCAGAGTTAGACCTAAATAGCGGGCAAGGTATGCATGCTCAAAGTAAGTCTCGTTATAAGGTCCTGGCGTTAATAGTGCTATGTGAGCATTTGCGCCGGCGGGGCTCTCTAACTTGAGGGCATCAATGAGATCGCGGTATGCGTTTGCCAAAGGGGCAATTTGCATTTGCTCATATGCGCTAGGAAACTGCCTTGCAACCAGATTACGGTTTTCTAGCAAGTAGCCTAGACCAGAAGGGGCTTGGGTTCGTTGAGATAGTACTGACCACTTACCATCTGGAGCCCTAGCAAGGTCAAATGCAATGATGTGAAGATGTTTGCGATTATGGAATTTTGCCCCATTCATCGATCGTAAATATCCAGGATGTCCATGTACTAAGGCAGGCGGTATCAAGCCCTCTTTTAGTAAAGTTTGAGGACCATAAATATCTTTAATAATGCCTTCAAGTAACTTTGCTCTTTGCAGAACGCCAGACTGAATTTCTTGCCAAGACTCCGGGTTAATAATGAGTGGAAAGAGATCAACAGACCAGGGGCGTTGTGGGCCAAATTCATCTGCGTACACGTTGTATGTAATGCCGTTATCCCGTACTTGTCGATTGAGTTCAAGGGTGCGCTGGTCTAAGTCAGATAGACCTGAGGGGCCTAGCTGCTCAAAAAAAGTTTTCCAATGGGGGAGCAGGGATGATGAGTGACCACGAAGCTCATCAAAATGTCCGTCCTTAGCTTTAGGTGCTAAGTGGATAATATCCTCCACCAATGAGGGGGTAGCAGTAGATTTCAATGGGTTTGCTTGAGAAGAGTCCACAAGCTATTGTCTCATCGACGCATATCGAGCGTAAACGGAAATTCCCTGCTCGCAGCCAGGTCAATATTTGCCTGTAACCCTTCAACTATGCCTGGCGTATGTCCCATTCGGAAGAATCGAGAGAGCCTGCGACTTTCAGCTTCATAGGCATTTACTGGGAAAGTGTCATAGTTGCGACCGCCGGGATGAGCTACGTGATACTGACAGCCACCAACCGATTTTTTCATCCAGGTATCAATGACATCAAACGTTAATGGCGCATGAACTCCAATGCTGGGATGCAAGCTAGATGGTGGATTCCATGCCTTATAACGGACACCTGCAACATATTCGCCAGCAATTCCAGTTGGCTGTAGAGGAAGAGGTTCACCATTGCAGGTAACCGTATAGCGACTTTGATTAAGGCCAGTGACTCGGACTTCAATGCGTTCAATAGAAGAGTCTACATATCGTGCAGTTCCACCGGCAGTGCTTTCTTCGCCCATAACATGCCATGGCTCTAATCCATTACGAAGAGTAATTTCGGTGCCCATAGTTTGTACTTGACCAATCAATGGAAATCGGAATTCTAGGTGGGGCGCAAACCATTCTGGTCTGAAGTCGTAACCATGGCGCTGCATTTCTTCGATAACATCATCAAAGTCCATCTTAATAAATGTTGGCAAGAGACAACGATCATGCAATTCGGTACCCCAGCGTGTCGCAGGAGCTAGATATGGCTCATCCCAAAAGCGAGCAATGAGCGCGCGGATGAGTAATTGCTGAACAATGCTCATGTGCGCGTGAGGGGGCATCTCGAATGCGCGTAACTCTAGCAATCCTAGCCGACCAGTTTGACTGTCAGGTGAATACATTTTATCGATGCAGAATTCACTACGATGAGTGTTTCCAGTAACATCAATCAAGATATTGCGAAGGGTGCGGTCAACCAACCATGGCGGCATGCTGGCACCATATTTCTTTCGATTCTCGTGAATCTCTTTGAGTGCGATCTCTAATTCATAGAGTTGATCATTGCGTGCTTCATCCACGCGAGGTGCTTGACTGGTTGGGCCAATAAACATTCCACTAAATAAGTAACTTAAGCTAGGGTGGTTATGCCAATACAAAATTAAACTCGCTAAGAGTTCTGGTTTTCGTAGGAAAGGACTATCAATCGGAGTGGCACCACCCATCACAAAGTGATTGCCACCACCAGTACCAGTATGGCGGCCATCAGTCATAAACTTCTCTGCTGATAAGTGTGATTCAAAAGCAGCTTGATACAGGAACTCAGTATGCTCAACTAATTCATTCCAGTTATGTGCCGGATGAATATTGACCTCAATGACGCCTGGATCAGGCGTAACCTGAAGAACCTTAAGGCGGGGGTCACGCGGAGGGGGATAACCTTCAATCACAATTTGGAATTGCAATTCTTCGGCTGTGGCCTCGACTGCCTCTAGGAGATTGAGGTAATCCTCAAGCCTTGCCAGCGGGGGCATAAATACATAGAGTGCACCATTCTTACCACCATGTTTATTTTCGGCATCAGGACCATTAGCTCGCATCGGATCCCGCGTCTCTACGCATAATGCAGTTCGGGTAATCCAGGCTGCGGATTCTTGGCGGCTGGGATATCGAACATCTTGGGTATTACCCCAAATTGTTTTGCCAGATCCAGTACCGCTACTTTTAGTGAGGCTTTGATACTGCGCAACGACTGGTGCACTCGTTGGTAAAGGGGGTCTTGGAGCAAAAGGGTCTTGCTCAATCATATACGGATAGTCAGCTTTATTGGTCCAAGGAAGTGACTCTAATGGCAGGCGATAGCCCATCGGCGAATCCCCTGGCAGAAGATAAAGACGGTCATCACGATAAAGCCAAGGACCTGTTTTCCAGTTGGTATCAAAGTAGTTTTGACCTTGATCTGCTTCAATCGGCAACACATAACCAATCACAGAATCTAATTTTTGAGTAAATACCCGCTTGAGTCGAGTGCGCTCCATCTCATCATCTAAGTTAGATGTAAAGGGATCTACGTTGACCGGAAGTTTAGATTCTCGCCAGAGGTAGTAAAAAACATCTTCATACGCCGGCTCAATGAATTTATCTGAAAGTCCTAAATTTTTAGAAAGTGTGTAAACAAACTTTTCTGCATCTTTGTTTGTGTACATGATCGGATTACGCTCATCCGCAAAGATCTTGGGATTTTTCCAAATGGGGTGGCCATCGGCCCTCCAATAAATAGAGAGAGCCCAACGAGGTAACTGTTCTCCTGGATACCATTTGCCTTGACCAAAATGTAGAAAACCACCATCACCATATTGTTTACGTAGACGCTCTACTAACTCTGTTGCATAGCCACGCTTAGTGGGGCCAAGTGCATCCACGTTCCATTCACGCTCATCGCGACCATTGACGGAGACAAAGGTAGGTTCACCACCCATAGTGAGCCTTACATCACCATCCTGTAATTTTTGATCTACCTTATGACCCAGATCAACAATAGCTTGCCATTGATCTTCAGTGTATGGTTTGGTAACGCGAGGGGACTCATAAATACGCGTTACTTCCATCGTGTGCTTAAATTCCACCTCGCACCGATCAACCCCACCTTCAATTGGGGCGGCTCCAGAGGGTTCGGGTGTGCAGGCAACAGGAATGTGACCCTCACCAGCAAATAGGCCTGAGGTTGGATCTAATCCAATCCAGCCTGCACCAGGCAGGTAGACTTCGCACCAAGCGTGCAAATCTGTGAAATCAACTTCTGTCCCACTGGGACCATCAAGCGCTTTAACGTCGGGTTTGAGCTGAATGAGATATCCAGATACAAAACGGGCTGCAAGGCCGCATAAGCGTAATAGGTTTACCATGAGCCAGGCCGAATCTCGGCAAGAACCACTTCGCAAATCTAGAGTCTCATCCGGAGTTTGAACTCCAGGCTCCATGCGAATGAGATAGCGAATATCTTGCTGCACCTGTTGATTGAGTTTGACTAAAAAATCAATGGTGCGCATTTCACTGCGGTCAATCGTTTTGAAATATTTATTTAAAGTCGCATTACGCATTCTTCCAAGATATGGGCGCAACTCTTTTTTGAGTTCTGAGTTGTAGGTAAATGGATAGTTTTCCGCATCTGGCTCTAAGAAAAAATCAAAGGGGTTATAAACCGCCATTTCAGTAACTAGATCAACTGTTACTTTGAACTTGTTAGTTTTCTCTGGAAATACCAAACGTGCTTGGTAGTTGGCATAGGGATCCTGTTGCCAGTTCACAAAGTGACCTTCTGGCTCAATCTTGAGAGAGTAGGAAAGAATATGGCTACGGCAATGCGGAGCAGGGCGAAGACGAACTACTTGCGGACCTAGCTTTACCAAGCGGTCATAGTCATACTCAGTAACGTGGTGTAGGGCGGCATGGATAGACATGGTTAAAAGTCTATAAGTTCACCACAAGGGTGCATTATTGCGTCGCACAACATTAGTGCGATATTGGTGGATATGCCCAATATTGGGCAAAAGACCCCAAAAAAGGGCATAGCAGCTCATGGGCCAAATTCAGGAGGAATAAGTTGTATTTGCCCCCCTTTTTTTGAAAGTGGATATGTCAAAGCAAACTACCCTGACGATCAGTAGCAAAAACTATTCATCATGGTCCCTGCGTGGCTGGTTAATGCTCAAGTTATCCGGATTGCCTTTTCAGGAGGTAGCGGTTCATCCAGATGATGTGGATAACCGTGCTGAGCTCTTATTGCTTTCACCTTCTATCTTGGTTCCGCGTTTGGATCACGATGGTTGCAAAGTCTGGGACACCATGGCAATTGGTGAGTATCTCAATGAACTTAAACCTAATGCACATCTTCTGCCTAAAGATCCTAAAGCTCGTGCACACTGCCGTTCTATTTGCGGCGAGATGCATTCCGGTTTTTCCGCAATGCGTGCTTCACTGCCCATGAACATTAAGGGCAAGTTTGAATCATTCAAAATTTGGTCAAAAGCACAAATCGACATCAATCGAATTTTGGTGATATGGCAAGACTGTCTTTCTGCTTATGGTGGACCTTTCTTGTTTGGGAAAGAGCCTACCTTGGCTGATGCCATGTTTGCACCAGTCGTAACCAGATTCCTGACTTACCACGTAGAGCTAGATAAGGCGAGCGAACGATATTGCGAGCACATTATGGCAATGCAGGAGATGAAGGAGTGGGTGATGGGCGCCCTTGAAGAACCCGATGACATTGAAGAACTTGAAGTGGAGTTTTGATCATGAATGCACCTGTAAAGTTTAAAAGTGATACTGAGTTTTCTCACGTAAAACCAGCGGATACGCAGTTTCTTCCTGGCGGTCTAAGAGACTTCTTTTTGTACCGTGATTTGGGCGTAGCGAAAGCTACTAAAGGCAAGGTAATTGCTCATTTAGTTAAAGCAAATAAGCCACCAGTAGATGGCACCGGCTGGCACTATCACGTAGCCGAATTTCAAATTGTCATCATGAATAAGGGTTGGGCAAAGTTCATGTATGAAGATAAGGTGACCTTAGTAGAGGCGGGCGATGTAGTTCATCAAATGCCCGGCATTACTCACTATCTTTTTGATTACTCGCCAGATATGGAATATCTTGAGATAGTAGGCCCCGCAGATTTTGGATCAATCCCAGTGGCTGTTGGCCCAGCTGAGGTTCCAGGTGTTACGCCATGGAAGTAGCTACCACAAATCCAATCGCGTCAGACTTTGCTGTGCTGTTTCAGCGGATTATGACATTGGCTGAAGAGCTCGATGTTATGCGTGAGTATTACCGCGAGCTTTACAAGAAAATTGAATCGGGTGAGCTATCGGCTGATGGCGATGAGGAGATTGATCTTTTGAAAACTTTTAATGTGGCTGGCTTTGTTAATTTGTCCATTGTGTCAGCACGAGCAGCACAAACTGCAGCCATCATCGCTAATGACGTGACCCTAAGTAGGGTATTTGACCCAACTTTAAAACAACGGAACGAGCTTTGCGTCATATAGAAAGTGGTGCATATAGATGATGTATAAGGCATACCAAACTTTTTCAAACTTGCATGACCCTATTCGCCTATTTGCGAAGGCTTCAGAGCGAGTATCCAATAATTGGTTTGGTAATTTCACCTTAAATCCAATGCAGCGCCTCGCTGCGCATTATGAGCAGATAGCCTTATTGGGGTTTACTCATACAAGACCAGATTTTAAGATTCATACAGTGCTGGACTCTTTTGGGGTAGAGCAAGCAGTTAGTGAAGAATTAGTTCACTCCACACATTTCTGTAACTTAATTCGGTTTACAAAACTGGGAATAGAGGGGCAGCCTAAGATTTTATTGGTTGCACCCATGTCTGGGCACTTTGCAACTTTATTAGCAGGCACTATCAAGACCCTTCTCAGAGACCACGATGTATATGTGACAGACTGGCTAAATATTCGTGATGTACCGCTTTCTTGTGGAGAGTTTGATTTTGATTCATATGTTGAGCACATCATGAATTTCTTAAAGATCATTGGTCCGCAATCGCATTTGATGGCAGTATGCCAGCCCACCGTAGCATGTTTAGCAGCAACCGCCATTATGTCTGAAGACAAGAGCCCCTTTGTGCCAGCCAGCTTGATACTAATGGCGGGTCCAATTGATGTTAGTCAAAGCCCCACCAAGGTAAATGAATTGGCAACGAGCAAGCCCATATCTTGGTTTGAGGAAAAGCTGATTGGAGTAATTCCAAATCAATTTAATGGAGCTGGTCGCAAGGTATATCCAGGATTTTTACAACTCATGGCTTTTATGAGCATGAACCCCGATCGTCATGCTGAGTCCTTCAGAAAGCTTTATGAATACCGCGTTAATGGGGAAAATGAAAAGGCAGATGCTATTCATGATTTCTATGAAGAGTATTTTGCAATCATGGATTTATCAGCCCCTTTTTACTTGGAGACGATTCAAAAAGTCTTTATGGATCGTGATCTTGCTTTAGGTAAGTTGACTTATCAAGGGAGGCTCGTTAATCCAAAACTGATCAAAAAAACGTTTTTGCTCACGGTCGAAGGAGAGCGTGACGATATCTGTGGCATTGGCCAAACCTTAGCTGCGCAAGATCTTTGTGGTGGTTTGCCAGGCTATATGAAGTCGCATCACTTGCAGGCAGGTGTTGGTCATTATGGCGTTTTCAATGGTAAACGTTGGGACGGTCAAATTTATCCGGTTGTTCGAAATCATATTCAGTCAGCACTTTAAATTGAGGAGGAATTATGGTTGTTTATATCACTCGCAATATTGTCGCTAGAATGCGCCGCAATGATGGTACCGACAAGGGCTGCATTCCATTGAATCCGGGAAAGTATGTAGCCAACAAAACAAACGATGGCGCGCTAGAAATTATGCAAGATGCTGGCGAACCCGTTTACCTATTGCCACTCATATGGTGGGAGAAGATGGAGTTAGGCGATATTTTGATTGCAGCTTAATTAAAAGTAATTTTTGGAAAATACAGTTAATTATCACAATGATTAAACCCTTTAAGCTTGATGAGGCATTAGCAACTTGACCCATATGGGTCCTCTTAAAATGACTTCTTATGATGGTCGTTTAACATTATTTGAGCTCTGCATTATTTAAAGGTGTCCTTTATGAATAGGATTCTGTGCTTTTGCGCATAGGCGGAGGTAGTGTCCGCCTAGGATCTATGAGGGGCGCAGCTTACAGTTTAATTCCCTAAATAGTTATCAAACAAGTTACCAATTTATTGGCTAGATAGAGCTCCCTCTCCGCCAACCAATTGACCCCCTTATTACTTCTAGCTTTTGATAGCAGATAACCCCAAATCCTACTAAAATAGCTTAAAGAGCAGTATCTGCTTATTTATCCCATTTGGCTGTCATTCTCCAACAACAGCATTTGCTGGCGCTTTGTGAAAAGACGTACTGCATTAGACATATTTAGTCAGCTTCAAAAGTTTTGTATTCAGAATTTATCGTGCTTAAGAAAACTGCACGGCAATCGTGCCTCTTCCTTATTTCTCTTCTTGCCTTAGATGTCGCAATGGCAGGTGGGTCAAATATTGCCCCGAATACCCTGCCAACTGGTGGACAAGTTGCCGCAGGGAGTGCAACGATTGCAAGTACAAGCACTCCACAATCTGCTGTCATGAATGTCAATCAGACTTCGCAACGCGCAGTGATTAATTGGAGCTCCTTTAACGTGGGTTCTAACGCAACAGTTAACTTTAATCAACCCAATGCGCAGGCAGTCATTCTCAATCGAGTCACGAGTGGATCTGCATCAGTCATCAATGGCGCTATTAATGCCAATGGTCAAGTTATCTTAATAAATAGTAGTGGAGTGACATTTGGTAGAGGCGCGGAAGTTAATGCGCCTGGCGTTGTTGCCTCGACTCTAAACATGGCTGATCAAGAATTCATGGCCGGCAACAACACCTACTTCGGTGACGGTACTGGCAAGATTGTGAACAAAGGTACGATTATCTCTACTGCAGAGGGCGGCTATATCGCGCTCTTGGCTCCAGAGGTGCGTAACCAAGGCTTTTTGATTGCACAAAAAGATTCAACAGTAGCCATTGGTGCTGGTAAACAAATTACTTTGAACTTTCAGGGGCAAGCACTAATCTCACTGAAGGTCGATCAAGGCATTTATAACGCCATGATTCAGAATAAGCATGCGATTGAAGCTCCCAGTGGTTTGGTCATCATGGCTGCAGGGGATGCTAATCAACTGATGGCTAGCGTGATCAACAACACTGGCACGATTTCTGCATCGAGTATTGTCAAAAATGGTGGTGTGATTGAGATTGTTGCTGCTACGCTGAATCAAGCAGGCAATATCTCTAGCAACGGTACGGGTGCTAATAGCATTGGTGGTCAAATTAATTTGGTTGGTAACAACATTACTTTGGCAAGCAACTCCACGACTAGTGCTACTGGAGTGAGTGGCGGTGGCCAAGTCAATATTGGTCTCGGTAATACTGCTGTGACAGGTGGTAGCCAAGTGAACGTTGCTAACCCTAGCGCTTTAAGTAATGCACAAGCCCAGGTGGTCTCAGCAAACAATGCTGCGCTGGCAAGCCAGAACAACACCATGGCGCAGACAGTCACCATTCAGAGTGGTGCATTAGTCAATACCTCTGCAACTCAGGCGGGTAATGGCGGCATGATTTCGATTTGGTCGCAAGTCAAGACCTCCGTTGCAGGTATCTTGCAAGCCATGGGTGGTGCTTTATCTGGTAACGGGGGATTTATTGAAACCAGCTCAAAAGGCGCAGTAGATTTTGCAAGTACCGCACAAATGAATACCAGCGCCCCTAGTGGTAAAGCTGGAACGTGGCTGCTTGATCCTACCGATATTTTCATTAATACCCTAGGCGCAGGTACTATCGGGGCTGCTTTAGCTAACAACAACGTTGTGGTTGATGTGAATAGCTCAACAGTCTGCGGCCAAGGGTATGGCGCATGTTCAGGTAGTACAGGTAATCTGACGGTAGGTGCGGATATTATTAAGCTAGGTCAAAACTTGACTACCCTGACATTAACATCCACGGGAATCTTTAACCTAAACGCAAACATTAGTGGACAGAATTTAAATGTAATCATTAATAGCTCTATTGCTTATTTAAATGCTGGATTTAGCATTTCTGCTACTCAGGTTACAGTGCAAGCTGTCACCTCGATTACTGCTTCAGGATCTATTCTGACGACGAGTCAATCTGGTTCGTCACTTCTAAGCCTGATCTCTCTGATGGCTCAAGCAATCTATATTAACGGCACCTTGTCAGCGACCAGCGTTAACTCATCTGGCGGCTCAATTACTTTGAACGCTAATCAAATTACGATTAATAATGCCGGTGTAGTTTCTGCAGACGGTACTGCAACAGGTGGCGCCGTCGGAGCAATTTATATTACTAGCACTGGCTCGTTCGTTGATCAGGGAGTTATCGAAACTAATGGTGTCAATACTGGGGGCGCAATTAATATCACGTCTGCGAGCGACAGTAGCTTTACAAATGCTTCTTTAAAGGCTAATGGTTCTAATGGAATGGGGGGCTCAATATCCGTTACATCCAGTAACGGTAGTATCACTATTCAAAACACGGGTTTACTCGCCATTGGCGCTAACGGAATTGGGGGTAATGTAACCTTGGATGCCTATGGCAACATCACTTCAAACACGGGTACGTTCATAACTGATGGTGTCAGCTTAGGCGGTAGTGTTAACTTGCATGCCCGCACTGGGCTCCTCTGGTTAACAAACTCTGTATTACAGGCTCAAAGTGCGAATAATTCCGCAGGAAGTGGCGGCGGTCACATTAATATTATTGCGGATAGTGGGAATATTCAATTTCATACCTCTGATCTATTGGCTCACGGATACTTGGGTTCGGGAAGCATTTCAATCAACACTCTTACATCAGCTGGTGTATTAACAAATGCTGATTACTTTGGTATTGATGCTTCATCAATTATTGATGCAACTCAGTATGTTGCTGGCAGAGCAAGTCAAGTGACGGGTACCTTAGCTACTCAAGCATCCGCTTACCTCCCTCCAATAACAACTTTAGTTAGCCAAGGTTTGCAGCAGAATCTACCTAACCCAATGACATTAAGCGTGGTTTCATTGATTCCTATGGGACCTCAAGGTCCTCAAGGATCTCAATCAGATCCAACCTCGAACCCTGCAAACAGCTTGATCAGTTTGTTGTTTGGCCCACCCCCTGGGGCTAATGGCCCCGGCACAACACTTGGTCCTCTTGGCCCCAATCTTGGTTTTGCACCGCCTCCAGCCGCTCCTGCGCCAAGCCCGCCCGGCGGTGAGTCTACTTCAATGGCTGGCGGCCCTCCTGAGGCTAGCGGTTCCCAGGGCTTTGCCCCACCTCCTGGCTCAACAGTAGTCGCTGCAAATGGTCAGGCTGTGAATGGGCAGCCTGTGAATGGCCAAACCCCTAACGGTCGTCCTCCAGCGCCCAATGGACAAAGCAATAGCCAAAACGGACCCAACCCAAATGGAGCCAATCCACCACCTCAGGGTCAGCCCAATGCCAATAGCCAAAACGGGGGCAAAGATCAGCAGGGCGCTCCGAAACCAGCATACGCGGGTAAATATGCCAATGGTCTACCTAGCAGCAATCAAGCCCCTACCAACAAGCCAGCTCCAGCTCAGGCTAATGCATATCAAGGCAAATACGCTGCACGAGTTCAGGCTGCCAGTAAAAATCCAGCATTTCCGCTTAATGCTGCCAATGATCCACTCTATGGCGGCATTGCCACTAAAGGGCCCGCTCTAGCGGTTGTAGGCCTGCCCACCTCTGCGTCTGATGGTCTATCCGCGTCCTATGACAGCGTGCCATCTACAACAAATTCAGGGATCAACCACGTAGGCCAATCTCACCTTTCTAATGCTTATAAGGAAAGTCTGGAGTCCACGAACCTGACCGCCACAATGAATATACTGATTGGACTGTAAGATACAGATCTAGTAGGACTTTATTCACTTAAATGGTTCTTTTTGAGCATGATTCAATTTCTGCATTCCGCCTCCAATATTGTTGATGGCTTACTCCTAATCTTGGTTGGCTTGTTGTTCTCAACGGGCATTCCTTGGTACATCCGTTGGAAATATCAACTCAATCCCAGTGAGCATTTTGCAAAGGGTGCAGAGGAGGGCTTTAAGCTCTTCACCTCGATTACTTTACTGTTAATTGCTTTCTCGTTGGTACGAGTCCAAGGGGATCACCGCAACGTAGAAGATTTGGTTTCTAGAGAATCCGCAGTGATTGTGAAGCTGAATCGAGCGCTCGTGAGCTATGGCGGCAGAGATGCTGCAGAACTGCGTAATGATCTAAAAGATTATGCGAATTCATTGGTGGTTGATGAGTGGCCTAAGATGAGTCAGCGTGAGAGAAGTGAAGATTCTTCTAATAAATTAATTGACCTGACTCAGGGCATACGGCTATTGGATCCGAAAACTTCGGTGCAACAACTGGCTCGCTCTGAAATCTTGAGCTCCTTAACTCAACTGTCAGATGTGCGAGAAGCGCGTTTATCTGCTAGTCATTTAGAGTTACCCCATTATTTATCGCAAGCTTTAATTGTTTCGATCACGATGCTCATCGTGTTTGGCTGGTTTCAGAATCCCTTACAGAAAATGGTGGCCCATGTTGCTGGAGTGAGCATTGGCGTCTCGCTATTGCTGACATTATTAATTGCACTAGAGGGAATTTTCTTGGGCGAAAGCCAGGTGACTTCAGAGCCGATTGCCCGCATCTTGCCATTGCTGGGGGCCTAGATGACGGACGTCAGCGCCGGCAACGCCATTACGCAATACATTCAGTTACGAGGTTCAACCACCTTGCTCGGTCCCATGCAAGCCATTGGTTCGCAGTATATGGATGAGTACCCCAGTGTCGGCTTGCCTTTGTTGGGCGGTGGAACCAGCGCTGGCTATAAGTCTGTCTTGGATGGCACAGCAGACATTGGCATGGCATCAGGCGCTATGCCTGAAGATATGGAAATTTGGGCTAATGCCCATAAGCACGCAGTTCGCTCGATCAATATTGCTTATGACGGCATTGCTGTGATTGTGAATGCCTCGAATCCCATTACCAATCTGACTCTGGTTCAGTTGAGAGATATTTTCACAGGCAGACTGAACAACTGGAATGAGCTCTGTAAGTTATCAGGCAAGATTAATGTGTACAGCCATCATCCGCAACGGGGTACCTATGAGCCTTGGAAAAGATTGGTAGTAGGCAAAGAGCACATTACCCTGGGCGCGCAAATTGTCAACGACCATAAGGAGTTGTTTGCCAATTTACTGAAAGACCCCTTGGGTATTAGCTATGTCAGTACAACATTCTTAGGTAAAGCGAATCTGAAAGTACTATCTGTAAATGACTTTCTGCCAAGTTATGAGAACCTCAGCACTAATCAGTATCCGATTCGAAATAATCTGATGTTGATCGCTCCTGAGCAAACCTCGGATCACGTGAAGCAATTTATTGATTACTGCTTGAGTCCCACCAAGGGACAGGCCTTAATTAAAAAAAATGGCCTAGTGCCCATCGTTACTGGATAGGGTTTAAATTTCATGGAACGTAGAGAACTTCTGAAGCGTGTTGGACTGGGATCCTTGATTGCGGTTGCTGGTGTGGGTGGCTTATATTCCTATCCTTTAATCTTCTCTAAGGCACACAAAAGCCTCATGATTGCTGGATCTTCAGCAGTCAGTCGATTTGTATCCTTCTTGGTCGAGCCTTTCTTGAAGCAAGATCCCAATGTAGATATTGCGCTAGAAGGTGGCGATTCTTTAACGGGCTTAGTCAGTCTCGTGAATGGCGGGATTGATATTGCCATGATGTCGAGAGGACTCACGTTTGATGAGTACAACCCAGACTTGGTAGTGAATCTCTTGGGTTTCGAGGGGGTGGCATTGATTGTGAACCCCAATAATCCTGTGCAGGGATTAAGCATTGAACAAGTCAATGGTATCTTGCGTGGCCAAATTAAGAATTGGTCTGAGCTGGGCGGGATTACTGGGGAAATTCAGGTATATGGCAGAAACGAAAGCTCGACCACGCGAGGCTTAATTCAATACTTTGTGATGAAGGGTGCTGCCTTTTCTAGTAAGACCAAAAATGTAGAGAGCGCTAAACAAGTGGTTGATGCGGTTGCTGATGATCGTAACGGTTTTGCTTATGTCACTGCAAAATATTTAGATAATCGGATACGCGGTCTTGCTATCGGCGGGGTTGAGGTAAGTAATAAGTCATTATTACTAGGTCTATACCCCTTACGTAGAGAAATCTTCCTGGTGACTAAAGCGCCCAGTACGGCAGTGACAAAACAATTCATTGCTTTCAGTCTTGGCGATACTGGACAAGATATTCTGGAAGATCGTGGCTTAACAAGAATTCATTAAAACCTATGGCCAAAGAAACACTCGACAAAGAATTTGAAGACTATCTGCACGATGGTCTGGATTGGCTGCGTAGTAAACACCATATTCGTAAGGGCTTAGCCTTAATCGCGATTGCGTGTTTGGTAGGCGTTGCTGGCAAGTTTGCTTATGAACTCTATCCCCGTCACTATAAGCTGACGGTTAGTGGTGGTGGCATGCTAACCAAGAGCCATTACCTCACCAAAATCATGGAGGAGGAATCATCCCAGCAACGTTTGTCTCTAAAAGTAGTGCCAACACCCGGATCTTATGAGGCGTTACAAGCACTTGATAACGGCACTTTAGATTTAGCCTTTGTTCAATCGGGTATCGATACATCGAATTACCCTAATGTTCGTTATGTGGCCTCTATCGAGCCCGAACTGGTGCAGTTCTTGGTTAAACCCAACATCAAACAAATTGCTGACCTCAAGGGTAAGACTATCAACCTTGGTAAAAAGCATGAGGGTGTGAGTGTCATCTCTAATCAGATTTTGCATTTCTCAGGATTTGTCCCTGATGTGGATTTCACTGAGACTGACTTCAGTGATGAAGAGCTTCTGGGCATGAAATCGGATTTGCTGCCTGATGTGATTGTTCAGGTTGCTTACGCTCCTTCGCCAGTAGTCGATTTCTTAGTACAAAAGCGCGACTATCACTTATTAGAAATGCCATTCCCACCATCTTTGGCTACGCGCTTGGGCTGGGTAGCGGACAGTAAAATTTTTGCTTACATGTATCGTATTGTTCCGCCTGTACCCGCAACGGATATTCAAGTAGTTGGTGTCAACTTAAACGTGCTGGCTGGAAAAAACGTCGATCCGAGAGCTATCGTGAAATTCTTAAAAGTTCTTTACAGCCCCTTTACGGCAACGCGCTTTGGGATTCCGATTCCGGAGGATCGCTTTTTAACCTCATCCGGTTTTCCGCTCTCGTCTGGAACTGAAGCCTTCATAGAAGAAAAGCAACCCTTGATTAATAATGCCTTGCTTGATCGTATTAAAGCCACGATTGGTTTGATCATGAGCTTAGGATCTATTCTTTTAGTAGTATTTAAGTGGTTTAAGAGACCCGAGGACGAAGAAGAGGTAGAGGTCGCCAGGGAACCAAATCCAATTGAGCCTGCAACCCCGGTTGCGACTGGGGCTGCCACTTCCTCCGTGACCGATCGCCTTAACACAGCGATTAGTAGTGTGGAAACCATCGATAAGTAATGAGCCTGATGAAGCTGGGTTTAGAGCGCTCGCTGAGTAGGCAGATTCAATGCTTGGGTCTTGCGATCCTGCTGATGGGTCTGGCGCCACATGCATTCGCCCAAGTCGATGCAGGCGCCTTGCAGCAAGGACTTGAGAGGCAGCTGCCGTCCACCAGCCCCTTAGCATTGCCGCAGATCGAAACTACTAAGCCAGTGCAGCCAAGCGCCCCTACTGGGAATGAGGTTCGCTTTACACCGACCCGTTTTGTTTTAGAGGGAATTCATTCTCTACCAGAATCAGCAGTGCAGGCTGTGCTGCAACCCTGGCTCAATATTCCTGTTAGCTTTGAAGACTTAAGACGTGCATGCGATGCGATTCAAAATCTCTATCGCGATAAAGGTTTCACCGTTCAAGCAGTCGTTCCACCCCAAAAAGTGCAAGATGGTGTTGTGAAGATTTTGATCACCGAGGCCAAGTTAGGGAAGGTGACTGTAGAAACTCCCAAAGGAGAAACCCGTTTTAGTAAAGAGCGCGCAGCAAGCTATATCACTTATGCCAATCCCATCAATGAGCAAATCCGTCATTTTTGATACCAACGTTTTGCTAGACCTCTTTGTCTTTCATGATGTCAAGGCACTTCATCTCAAAGCAGCCCTATTGGATAAAAAGGTGACTAGCTACTCTAACCAGCAAACCTTAGATGAGTTTGCAGATGTGATTGCCAGACCGCTATTTGCATTAGATGCAGCAACCCAATCATCCATCCTTGCTCAATAAAATGCATGGTCTTAGGCTATAGGCG